>ENA-OUPO01000066-OUPO01000066.1-human-gut-metagenome-genome-assembly--contig:-NODE-66-length-65514-cov-19.3685_pt1 | contig 65514 bp, 55 predicted proteins | sample MGYA00237940_ERZ548809 | MGnify/ENA primary metagenome ERZ548809 (study PRJEB26490, sample SAMN05194695) | human gut metagenome | biome: terrestrial biome; feature: human-associated habitat; material...
CCTGCGCCCACCCGGAAAACAACTATCTGGGCATCGACATCACCGACAAGGTGCTCATCCTTGCCAAGCGCAAGATCGAAGCCGCCTATCAGGCAGCGGGACGTCCCATCGACAACGTGAAGATCATGAGCACCGATATCGAGCGCATCAAGGGCGTTATCACCCCGGAGGATGAAGTCAGCCGCATCTACATCAACTTCTGCAATCCGTGGAGCAAGAACGACTCCTCCCACAAGCACCGCCTTACCTACCCGCGCCAGCTCATCGCCTACCGCGAGTTCCTGAAAGACGGCGGCGAGATCTACTTCAAGACCGACGACGATGATCTGTTCCGGGACAGCGTGGAGTACTTCCCCGCTTCCGGTTACGACATCGAGTGGATCACCTACGACCTGCACGAGAACGAGCCGGCGTGGAACATCCGCACCGAGCACGAGGGAATGTTCACCGAGATGGGCATCAAGATCAAGGCGCTCATTGCCCGCAAAAAGCCCGGTGCCGACAGCGTGACATGGGTAGACCCCAAGGTGCTCAAGCGGATGGCGCGGGAAGCTGCCGCCGAAGCCGCCGCACAGGAAGGCGAAGGAAATGTCTGACCCCTGTGAGCTGTGCCTGAATAATGTTCAGGACGAATACGGCAGCTACTACTGCGCGCAGGGCGCTGCGCTGGACGAGGACGAGATGGCGCGCTATCTTGCGCACAATACCGCTGCCTGTCCCTTTTTTGAGCCGGGGGACGAATATAAGATCGTATCCAAACAGAACTGAAGAACGGAGGTGCTCATGGTTAGTTTTCTCACCGGGACTATGGTATGCGGGTTCTCGCTGTACCATATTCTGGCCTATTTCCTGATCTATTCCTGCATGGGCTGGTGTCTGGAGGTCATCTATGCCGCCGCTACCACCGGTCAGCTGGTGAACCGGGGCTTTTTGAATGGCCCGGTCTGCCCCATCTACGGCTTTGGCATGATTATTGTGCTGTTTGCGCTTACGCCCTTGCAGCACAGCATCCTGCTGCTGTATATAGGCGGCGTCATCCTGCCCAGTGCGCTGGAACTGGTGGGCGGCTGGGCACTGTATAAGCTCTATCACACCCGCTGGTGGGATTACAGCGATTTCCCCTTTAACATCGGGGGCTATATCTGCTTGGAATTCTGCCTGCTGTGGGGCGTGGGCACGCTGGTGGTCATGCGCATCGTGCACCCGGTGGTGGCGGACCTTGTAGCCCTCATCCCGCCCTTTGTGGGGGTCATCCTCATGTGCTTTCTGTACGCCGTGTACGCGGTGGACGTGGTGGCTACCGCCATTGCTGCCTCTGCGCTGGCCGATACGCTGGACACCATGGAGCAGCTGGGCGACAGCATCCACGCCGTCAGCGATGCTATGACCCAGCTGCTGGGCACCACCACCCTGACCGCCGACCAGAAACTGGACGAGGGACGGCTGCAATTCAAGCTTGCCGCCGCCGAGGCGCGGGACGCCGCCGGGAAACGCCCCTCTGCCCGTGAGACGCTGGCCGCCATCCGCGCCAAGGCCGCCGAAGCCAGCGAAGCCGCCCGCCGTGCCAGCGAGGACGCCCGACTGAACGCTGCCGAAGCCGCCAACGCCGCCCGTCTTGCTGCCAAAGGCACTGCCGAGCGTGCTGCTGAATTGTTGCAGCTGGAACAGCTGGCGGCAGAGCTGCAGCAGCGCAGCGAGGAGATGCAGGCGCAGCTGCTGCGCACGCCCCGCATCGTGGGTCCCCGCCGTATGCTGCGTGCCTACCCGAAACTCCGGCACGGCAAAAAGCTGCGCAGCCTGCCCATATTGCGGGAGATGCTGCACCGCGCCGGGCAGGACGACACCGCGCAGAACGACAACAAGAAAACCAAATGACCCCCCATGCCGCACCGGCACTGCCGTGTGTGGCATTTTTGTTGCACTTTGCTCGAATAATGTTGTTAGAAAGTGTGAAAAACCTATTTCAAAACGGCTTAAACCGTGTTATACTGATTACAAAGTATACCAATTGACCGCAATCGACTTGTCCGTATTGAATCTATCCAAATTGTGAGGAATCGTCATGTCAGAGGAACGGAAGACCAAAACAGATGCCGCCGCACCGGCATCTGCTGCGTTGGAGCGGATCGACCGCAAGGACGCATTTTTACAGGCCCTGCATACATTCCTGACCGCGCATCAGGGAACGGAATGGGCTGTCGCCGCTGTGGATATCCAGCACTTCAAGCTTTATAACGAGCTTTACGGCACCGAAAAGGGCGATGTTCTGCTGGAGACTATGGCAAACTGTCTGCTGGGCTACAGCAAGCAGACCGGCTATCCTGTGGGCTATTTTGGAAATGATGACTTTTTCCTGTGCCTGCCGGACGAAAAAGCCGAGCAGACCGCCGTGCTTGCCACGCTGCAGGCGTGCATGGCTGCCGGCAGACAGGATGTCACCTTCTTTGTGGTAATGGGCGTGTGCCCTGTGCAGGCAAACCCCGGTGCGGATGCCGCCACCCTGTGCAACTATGCCCAGATCGCCGGTGTAACGACGGACAGCGGCTACCTGCACCGCTTTGAGCCCACCATGCTCAACGAACTCAAGGAACAGCAGCAGCTGCTGGGTGAGCTGGAGCGCGCACTGGACAACCACGAATTCTGCTTCTTTTTGCAGCCCAAGTGTAACAGCATCACCCGCGCCATCGTGGGTATGGAAGCGCTGGTGCGCTGGAACCACCCCACCCGGGGCTGCGTTCCTCCCGCCGAGTTCATGCCGCTGCTGGAGCGCACCGGCCTTGTGACAAGGCTGGACCAGTACATCTGGGAATCTGTCTGCCAGACCCTGCAGAAGTGGCAGGAAAGCGGCAGCAACCTTGTGCCGGTGTCGGTGAACGTTTCGGTGCAGGATATCCTGAACCTGGATGTGCCGCAGATCTTTGCAGATCTGGTGGAAAAATATAAGCTGGAGCCAAAGCTCCTGCTGGCTGAGATCACCGAGACCATGGTGGCCGAGGACACCCAGATGGTGGAAAACGCCATTCAGGGACTGCACCGCAAGGGCTTCTCGGTGATGATGGACGACTTCGGCAGCGGGTATTCCTCGCTGAATATGCTCAAGGATACCAACGTCGATGCCATCAAGCTGGACATGAAGCTCATCGACATGAATCAGGAGAACCGCAGCAAGGGCGTGCAGATCGTGGAGTCGGTGGTGGATATGGCACACCGGCTGAACCTGCCCATCATCGCCGAGGGCGTGGAGACCCCGGAACAGGTGTCCATGCTGCAGGCGGCGGACTGCCTGTACTCGCAGGGCTACTATTTCTTCAAGCCCATGCCGGTGGAAAACGCCGAAAAACTGCTGGCAGATCCCACCAATCAGGATTACTGGGATCTGCGCCGCGACCTGATGCGCCGCGACCGCCGGGTGGAAAACCCGGGCACCGAAAAGACCGCGCTGGCGCTGCAGGCCTACCAGATCTTTACCGATAACGTGCTGGAGATCTCGCTGCTGAACCTTGCCACCGGTGCGTACCGGGTGATCAAGCGGGACGCCCGCCTGCTGGGTGCGGATCTGGAAAAGGAAGAGGATTTTGTCAACTACTGCGACCGTCTGGTGAACGAAAAGATCGTGCACGAGGAGGACGCAGACCTGTTCTTGGAGCAGACCGATCTGGAAGCTTTGCGCTCTGTGCTGTACCACGCCACTGCGCCGGAGTTCTACCGCTACCGCGAGAATGTGTCCGGCCAGTATATCTGGATCACCACAGAGGTGCTGCCCTGCCGGGGCTGCTGTGCCCAGAACCCATGGGCGACCGTGCTGGTGCGCAACGACGCACAGGCCGACCAGCTCAGCGAGGAGCTGGACTTCTCTTACAGCCACGACACCCTGACCGGCCTTGCCAACCGCAGCCGGTACGAAGCCGACCTGCGGGAGCTGCCCAACAGCGGGTACGAATCCGTGGTGTGCACCTATATTGATGTGGTGGGGATGCACGAGGTAAACGAGCATCTGGGGCACCGCAGCGGCGACACCCTGCTATGCTGTCTGGCAAATGCCGCCCGCAAGTTCTTTGCTACCAGCCGGGTGTACCGCATTGGCAGTGATGAATTTGTCATCCTGACCCCCAACGAGCCGCCCTACAGCGTGTGGAGCACCGCAGACCGGATGCGCGCCTTCCTGAAGGAAAAGGACTACGCCATCTCGGTGGGCATCCAGCAGACCACCGACCTGCGCCATGTGGACGAAGCCGTGGCCAAGGCCGAGGCTGCCATGCGGCAGGACCGGCAGACCTACTACGAGCACAACGGCCGCGCCCGCCAGCTGGAAGGCCTGAACGAAAAGATGGAGCGCACCCTGCAGGAAAAGCGGGATGCCGAGCACTTTTTGAAGGTGCTTGCCCCCAAATACAAGACGGTAATCGTGGTGGACTTGCAGGAGGACACCGTGCGCCCCGTTATTGTGCCGGACGACTTCCAGTCCGTTCTGGACACCTGCGGCGGCTCTTTCCGCGCTGCGTTGACCAACTACCGCGACACGTTGGTAGCGCCCGAGGACAGAGAAAACTTTGCAAAGTTGTTCGATTTCGGCCTTGTGCGCAGCACCGTGTTCAGCAGCAACCTGCTGGAGCACCGCTACCGCAAGACGGATGGACGCAGCTTCTGCATCCGTGTGACCCCTTACTCCCGCAGCGGCTCCCATATCAACGAGGTGCTGTGGATCTTCGCGGATGAAGATGTAGAGTAAAATATTCTTGTATGCTATAAAAGCAGCCAGACCGTCCGGTCTGGCTGCTTTTCTTTAGCGTGCTCGCCCTCTCAGGCGCTAACGCGCCAGATTCCCCCTTTTGTCGCTGCGCGACATCTTCCCCCGGCGCGGGGGAAGTCTTTCCTCAAAGGGAGAGCCCTTGGCAGTCCACGCAAAGTTCATCTCTTTGCCAAGGCCTCTCCCTTTGGGAGAGGTGGCACGGCGTAAGCCGTGACGGAGAGGGCGAGGACGTTTACGGGGGAAAATCCCCTTCTGTGAAAAGGCAATTCTGGAAAATCCGCAGATTTTCCAGAATTGCGAAATTATAAATAATTGTTCCGCTGAAGATGCGCAGAGCAACGCGGAGCGCATTCCAAATCGTCCCGGCAGCAAGAAGTCGCCGTCTTGCAAATGCGCCGGGATGTGCTATAATAGAAATCACTTATTTCATACAATATATGTGGGTATATGGGCGCGCCGCCCGCTGAACCTGCAAAGCAAGGAGCTTTTCTATGCAGCATCTGTCCCGAACCGTTTCTCCCGCCCTGCCGCACCCCTGCCTGCGGGCGCTGCGGGCGGCTTTTCCGCAGACCATCCCGGTGCTGGCGGGTTATTTTGTGCTGGGGCTGGGCTACGGCATCTATGTGCAGTCCTTGGGTCTGCCGGTGTGGATGCCCATGCTCATGGGCACTGTCGTGTACGGCGGCTCGCTGGAGTTCGTGCTGGCAAGTTTGCTGCTGGGCGCGTTCTCGCCGCTGTCGGCCTTTTTAATGGCGCTGATGATCCAGGCGCGGCACCTTTTCTACGGCCTTGCCATGCTGGAACGCTATAAGGGCTACGGCTGGCGCAGCTTTTACATGATCTTTGCCATGAGCGACGAGACCTTTTCCATCACCTGCTCGGCAACGCCGCCGGAAGGGGTGGACAAGGGCTGGTTCATGTTCTTCATCACCCTGCTGGATCAGCTTTACTGGGTGGGCAGCGCCGGGCTTGGGGCTGCGCTGGGCACGGTGCTGCCCTTCAGCACCGAGGGCGTGGATTTTGTCATGACCGCAATGTTCACGGTCATCTTCCTGAACCAGTGGGAAAAAGATCAGCAGCACGGCAGTGCCCTGATCGGGCTTGCCGTGCCGCTGGTGTGTCTGATTGTATTTGGTTCCGGCAGCTTTCTGCTGCCGTCCATGGCTGGCATTCTGGTGCTGCTGCTGGCTTTGCGCCGTCCGATGGAAAAAGCAGCCGGGGAGGTAGAAGAATGACAGCAGTTCAGATGGGGCTTACCATTGCGGTGTGCACCGCCGCCACCATGCTTACCCGGTTTTTGCCGTTTCTGATCTTTTCCAGCAAGGAGCAGCAGCCGCCGGAGGTGGTGCGATATCTGGGGCGGGTGCTGCCCGCCGCCATCTTCGGGATGCTCATCGTTTATTGCCTGAAGGGCGTTACCCCGTTCTCCGGCAGCCACGGCATCCCGGAAGCCCTTGCACTGCTGGCCACCATCGCGCTGCACAAGTGGAAGCACCAGACCCTGCTCAGCGTGGCGGGGGGTACCCTTTGCTATGTACTGCTGGTGCAGCTGGTGTTCTGAAAAGCGGCTCAGTGGTAGAAGGTGTCAAAGTTCACCTGACGGTAGAACCGCTGCTGCAGCTGGTCAAAGCTTTCGCAGTTCTGCGCCAGCAGCCACATACTTTTGGTCACCACGGCCTCGATGGTCATATCGTGGGCTTCCAAGAAGCGGAAGCGGTTGCGCACCCGCTTGCCCACCTCGTACACGCCCACATCGCTGCCCTCGTAGGTGACCTGCGTGGTCATGATGAGTACCTTGTGGGTGGTCTCGTAGTCGCCCAGCCCGGCGGCAAAGGCGTCCATCAGCTGCTGCGGGATGCCGCCCACGCCGAAGCTTTCTACGATGACGCAGTCGTACAGACGGAAGATCTCCGGGATAAGCGCCGGGGACATCCCGGGCGTCAGCTTGAGCAGGAACACCCGGCTGTCCAGCGTGCGGCTGAACTCCACCGGGCCGGTGGGCCACGGCGATGGGATGTACCGCACCAACCGGTCGCCCTGCACCAGCGCCAGCTCCGGGAAGTTGACCGACGCAAAGGCGTCGTAGCTGATGGTCTTGTTCTTTTTGGCGCGGGTGCCCGCGATGACGTGCCCGCCGAACACCACCATCACGCCCCGGCTGCCCGGGTCGATGGCGCAGACTACGCTGTCCCGCAGGTTTTTCTTGGCATCCGTGATCTCGTTGGAGATGGGCTGCTGCGCGCCGGTAAGGATGATGGGCTTATCCGCGTTCTGAATTAAATAAGAGAGCGCCGCCGCAGAATACGCCAGCGTATCCGTGCCGTGGCAGATGATAAAGCCATCGTATAAGGCATAGTTTTCCTGAATGGCGCGTGCCATCATGAGCCAGTGCTCCTGCCCGAGGTCGGTGCTGTCGATGCTGCACAGCGCCAGCGTTTCCGGGCAGCACAGTTCCTTCAATTCCGGTAGATGGGCAAGCAGCTCCTCGCTGGAAAGCACAGGCTTCAGCCCCTGCTGGGTGCGCACGCTGGCAATGGTGCCGCCGGTGGTGATAAAAAGCAGACGTTGTTTGGACATAAAGCAAAAGCCCCCTGTGGCAGTAATTTCAACATGACAACAGTATAGCACACGCCCCGGGGCTTGAACAGTGCCCGCCGCCCAAAAAGTTTTTTGCGACCCGGTCACAGAAGTCCGCGCGGTTTTGGTATATAATAAGGGTAAAAGAATCAGGCAAAGGAGCAACACCATGTCCAACATTGTTATTGTAGGTTCCGGCCCGGCGGGGGTGTCCGCCGCTTTGTACGCCGTGCGCGCCGGGGTGCAGACCACCGTGCTGACCAAGGGCTCCGGGGCGCTGGCACGCGCCGAAACAATCGAAAATTATTACGGCTTCGCCCAGCCGGTCTCCGGGCAGGAGCTGGAACGCCGCAGCATCGAGAACGCCCGGCGGCTGGGGGTGCAATTCGTGCAGACCGAAGCCGTGGGGCTGACGTGGACCGACCGCCTGACCGTGGAAACGCTGGCGGGCGCGTACCCGGCAGATGCGGTCATTCTGGCAACGGGTGCTTCCCGCGCGGTGCCGCGCATCCCGGGGCTGACCGGGCTGGAAGGGCACGGCGTAAGCTGGTGCGCCGCCTGCGATGCCTTTTTCTACCGCGGCAGGGACGTGGCGGTGCTGGGCAGCGGCGAGTACGCCCTGCACGAGGTGCAGGCGCTTTTGCCGGTGGTGAAAAGCGTCACCCTGCTGACGGACGGCGCAGCCCTGACCGCAGATTTCCCGCCCGAGGTGGCCGTCTGCACCCAGAAGGTGGAAGCCATTCTGGGCGAACAGACCGTCACCGGCGTGCAGCTGGCGGGCGGTGCGGTGCGGGAGGTGTCCGGTGTGTTCGTGGCGCTGGGCGTGGCGGGCAGCACCGCACTTGCCCGGAAGCTGGGCGCTGCCGTAGAGGGCAGCCGCATCGTGGTGGATGACAAAATGCAGACCACCGTGCCCGGCCTGTACGCCGCCGGCGACTGCACCGGCGGGCTGTTACAGGTGGCCAAAGCGGTCTATGAGGGCGCGCTGGCGGGTACGGAAGCCGCCAAGGCGCTGCGAAAGGGGTGAGCCGTATGGCAGAAACATCTCCGCACGCCCGGTGTCTGGCCTGTGCGTTCCCGTTCTGGGAGCAGCTGACCCCGGAAGAGCAGGAGCGGCTGTGCCGCTTTACCCGCCCGGTGCACTACGCCAAGGGTGCCCGGGTGCACAGCCCGCTGGAAAGCTGCGTGGGCATTCTGCTGCTGCGCAGCGGGCAGCTGCGCTCCTATCTGCTGTCCGAGGACGGCAGAGATGTGACGCTGTACCGCCTGTTCGGCGGGGAGGTGTGCATCCTGTCTGCCTCCTGCGTGATGGATGCGGTGAACATCGACCTTTACATCGACGCCGAGGAGGACACCGAAGCGCTGTGCATCAGCGCGGGCATCTTCCGGCAGCTGATGCAGGAGAACGTCTATGTGCGCTGCTACGCCTACCAGATGACGGCAGAGCGCTTTTCCGACACCATGTGGACGATGCAGCAGATCTTGTTCATGAGCGCCGACCGGCGGCTGGCGATCTTTTTGACCGATGAGCTTGCCAAGACCGGCGGCGAGGATGTCCGCATGACCCACGACCAGATGGCAAGGTACATGGGCTCTGCCCGCGAGGTGGTGAGCCGGATGCTCAAATACTTTGCGCAGGAGGGCTGGGTGCGGCTGTACCGCGGCGGCGTGCAGGTGCTGGATAAGCAGAAGCTGCAGGCGCTGGCAAGAGGAGAGTAAGAATAAAAAACAACACCGGAGCATCCGAAGATGCTCCGGTGTTGTTTTATGTCAGAAGGATCATCAAGCCTTCTCAGAGGGCTTGCTCAGGTCTACGCTGCGGATGATCTTGCGCACCGGCAGGATGCTCTTGGCGTTCATGGACAGTTCGTCCACGCCCATGCGCAGGAAAGTCTCGGTCAGGGCGGTGTCAGCGCCCAGCTCGCCGCAGATGCCTACCCAGATGCCGTGGCGGTGACCGGCTTCAATGGTCATCTTGATGGCGCGCAGCACAGCGGGGTGGTGCGGGTTGAAGAAGGGCTCCAGCTTTGCGTTCTGGCGGTCCAGTGCGCAGGTGTACTGGGTCAGGTCGTTGGTGCCGATGGAGAAGAAGTCGCACTCGGCGGCCAGCTCGTCCGCGATGAGCACGGCGGCGGGGGTCTCGATCATGGTGCCCACTTCAATGTTCTGCCCCATCTTGACGCCCTCGGCGGTCAGCTCGGCGCGGCACTCTTCCAGAACAGCCTTGGCGTCCTGCAGTTCCCGCAGGCTGGTGATCATGGGGAACATGATGCTCATGTTGCCGTAGGCGGAAGCCCGCAGCAGCGCGCGCAGCTGGGTCTTAAAGAAGTCCTTGCGGGTCAGGCAGATGCGGATGGCGCGGTAGCCCAGCGCGGGGTTATCCTCGTGATCCAGCTTCATGTAATCCACGGTCTTGTCTGCGCCGATATCACAGGTGCGCACCACCACCTTGCGGGGTGCAAGGCTTTCCACCACCTGCTTGTAAGCCTCGAACTGGTAGTCCTCGGTGGGGAAGTCCTTGCAGTTCAGGTAGACGAACTCGGTGCGGAACAGACCTACGCCGCCGGCGTCGTTCTGCTGCACTGCGCCCACGTCGCCCATGCCGCCGATGTTGGCGAACACGTTGATGGTCTTGCCGTCCAGCGTGGTGTTGGGCTTGCCCTTCAGCTCCTGCAGCAGAGCCTGCTTTTTCTGGTCCTCCTGCTGGCGCTTTTTCAGGCTCTTGAGCAGGTCGGGGGTGGGGTCCACATACACACAGGCGTTGTAGCCGTCCACCACAGCCATCTTTCCATCCCAGTCCTCCTGAATGTCCTTGCACTGGATCAGGGCGGGGATGTTCATGCTGCGTGCCAGAATGGCGGTGTGGCTGTTGGAGCTGCCCTCGCGGGTGATAAAGCCCAGCAGCAGGCTCTTGTCCATGCGCACGGTCTCGGAGGGAGCCAGATCCTCGGCTACCAGAATGCTGGGCTCGGTGCCCTGCAGGGAAGCGTTGTCCACCCCCTGCAAAATGTCCAGCATGGCCTGCGCAATGTCCAGCACATCGGCGCTGCGGGCCTGCAGATACGGGTCGTCCATGGCAGAGAACACCGCAGCCTGATTGTTGCCGGCGGTCTTGACGGCGTACTCGGCGCACATCTTCTGCCCGTTGATGATCTCCTTGATGGCATCCACAAAGTCATCGTCGTCCAGCATCATGGCGTGGATGTTGAACACCTCGGCAATGTCCTCGCCGGCTTCTGCCAGTGCCTTTTCGTACAGGGCGGTCTGCTGCTCAATGGCCTTCTGGCGGGCAGCTTCAAAACGCTCCAGTTCTGCGGCGGTATCTGCCACAGGAGCGGTGGAAATCGCGGTATCTTTTTTCTTGTAGATCTTCAGCTTGCCAATGGCGATGCCATTGAGCACGCTTTTGCCGGTGCCTACCTGCATAGCACGTTCTCCTTCCACTTACAGCCGGGGCATACAGCGCCCGGCGTTTTGTCAAAAAAGCCCCCGCAGTTTTCCCGCGAGGGCTCGGCTTTTAAGCCGCGGCTCAGACGTTCTCGCTCAGGAACTTCTGGATGGCCTCTGCGGCTGCTTCTTCATCATCGCCTTCGACCTTGATGGTCACGGTCTCGCCCTGCTTGACGCCCATGCCCATCAGAGCCATCAGCTTGCGCATATCGCAGCTCTTGCCGTCCTTCTCGAGGGTAGCGGTGCTTGCAAAGCCCTTCACGGTCTTGACCAGCAGACCGGCGGGACGGGCATGGATGCCGCAGGCATCCTTAACAGTGTACTGAAATTCCTTCATAATCATTTTCTCCTTACTTGATCCCTCTGCCCGGACTGCACATTCAGCCCCGGAACATGGCTTTGCCAACGGGGATTGGTATACTACTATTATAAACCCGTCCCGGTATTTTTGCACCGTTTCATATTGCCGATTTTTACAAGAATTTTTTGTTATATTTGAACATACGGATGCTACAAAAATCCGTGTTTTGTCTAATTTTTGTCGAATCGTTTGTAAAAACTAGGCAGTTTGTGCAACTGCCGGACAAGAGCTTAAAAAAGGTCGTTTTTCCCCCGAATATCGTCCCTATTCCACGGGGTACCCTTCTGCGTCCAGCGGCAGCTCGGTGTAGGGGGCTGCCTGCGGGGCGGCTTCGGGCGCTGTCTCCGGTTCACCGGAGGTCTGCTGTGCGGTGCTGTCGGTCAGCTGCTCGTCGTGCCGCTCGCCCCAGTCGCCGCTGTAATCCTCGCCGGAGGTCTGCTTTGCCAGCTCGTTCTGGGCGTCCTGCAGCCCCAGCACCGTGCCGGAGGGCTTTTCCAGCAGATACGCGCCCACGGCTTTCTTTTTGTACACCAGTAGCACCCCGTAGCGGCTGGTCTCGCCGTTGCTTGCCGCCGGGAGCAGCGCCGACCATTTTTCCACCGTTTTGCCCTTGTAGCGGGCAAGATCCATGCCGCTTTGCTGCACCACCCCGTTGAAAGCGGAAAAGCTGTCGTCCCACTTGCGGGGAATCTTGACCTTATCCGCCGTGATGGACGCGCCGTCCACCTCCAGCCCGTAGCCGGTGAACCATGTCTGGATGTCCTGCGCACTCTCGATACGGTTCACCGGGGCAGCCACCGCCACCGTCCGGGTACTGATGAACCGCCCCAGCATGGCGCTGAACACCACCAGCGCGCAGCACGCCGCCCCTGCTCCCAGTTTTTTCAGGCTCGTCTTGCTCAGTGTTACCACAAACATATCCCCATGCCTCCCCGCCATTTGCGCTTGCATACTCTGCCACCAGCTTATGCACAAAAACAGGGGAGTATGCCCTGTTTTTGCGGCAGGGGGACGATTTTAAATGGCCACCGCGCTCCGCGGGGAAAGCTTCTGCTTGCCTTCAGCGTGCAGGGACGCTCCGCTGGGCCAGAGGCAGGGAGGGGTGTTCCGACTCCCCCCTCCCTACCTCTGGACTCCACCCACCCCGCAACGGGTCAAGGGCTGCTCGCCCTTGACAATCCTAAAGAAGAAGTCGAAGCACAAAAAAGCTAGCGCTGCGCCAGTCGGCGCTATCGCTTTAACGCTTTTTTCGCTTCTCCATTTATAGCCCCTCAGTCGCTGCGCGACAGCTCCCCCCGGGGGAGCGTTCCCACCTGCAAAGTTTACGGCTTTGCCGGAAACTTTTCCGCCGTGCCAAGGGCTCTCCCTTTGGGAGAGCTGGCAAGCCCGACAGGGCTTGACTGAGAGGGCGAGTCCTTTTCCCGTAGCGCCGCGCTTTCGCAGAAAGCGGCGCTGCAAATGCCGTTTTCCTCTACGACCCCACCCGTGAAAATGCAATGCCGGAGCGTCCGCAGACGCTCCGGCATTGCTCTATTAAAAATAATTTTTCCGCTGAATATGCGCAGAGCGAAGCGGAGCGCATTTAAAATCCTCCCACGGCAGAACAAAGGCCGCTGCACAGGGCGTGCGCAGCGGCCTTTGGGTTGTTACCCGATGTAGCTGATATTGGCGTCCAGCTCGCCGCTGTAACCGTTGATGCGGGCTTTCTCGGTGCCCTGCCACAGATCGCAGCCGATGGGGCTGGAAGAGACGCCGTAGTGGGCGTTCCAGATGGTGTAGCGGCTGCGCAGGGTGTTGTAGTCCACCCGCTTGCGGTACCATGTGGTGGAAGCGTACACGCCGGGCTTGTAGCCCAGCTCCTTTACCCGCTCGCAGAAGGCGATGGCGCACTTGGTGCGATCCTCAACGCCCAGACCATCGGCGCGGCCGGTGCCGCCCGGAGCGGTGGAAGCCTCGGTGTCATAGAAAATGGGGTAGTCCAGCATCCGGCCGTTCAGCGCCCAGTTGCAGCCCTCGGCCTCCTCCTGTGCTTCGGCCTCGTTTACGGCCTGCGTAAAGAAATACACGCCCACCTTCAGTCCCGCGTTGCGGGCATTGGTGAAGTGCTCTTCGAACATGGGGTCCTTGACCAGGTTTCCCGCAGCACCGTAGCCACGGTAGCCGATGCGGATGATAACGAAGCTCACGCCGGATTTTTTGATCTTGTTCCAGTCCAGCCCGGACTGATACTTGGACACGTCGATGCCAAAGGTCACGTTGTCCTGCTTTACGCCGTTGGCGTCAAAATAATACAGCTTGCCGTCAATGGAGCGCAGACCGGTGACCTTTTTGTTGGTGTCCTGCGCGTAGTAGTAGGTCTTGCCGTTCTCGGTGCGCCAGCCGGAGTACACCGGCTCTTCTTCCTTGTCTTTGGTGCCGAACAGCCAGTTGAACAGCCACCGGAAAAAGCCGTTTTCATCGGTCAGGTCGATGCACTGTGCTTCGGCATCCTCCAGCGCGCCGGAATCCAGTGCCTGCTGGATCTGCTCCGGGGTCAGCAGCACGCTGCCCTCCGGGGTGTGCTGGCTGGCAGTATCGTTCTGGGCGGTGCCGTCCGCTGCGGGAGCCTGCGGGTCCTGTGCGGCCAGCTCCGGGGTCTCTTCCAGCAACATGGCGGGGGAGTTCTCCTCTTCCAGTGCGGTATCCTCAGCGGGCTGTGCCGGTGTTTCCGGTGCTTCTGCGGTTTCTTCCGGTTCAGACGGGGCGGTTTCAGTGGTTTCCGTTTTTTCCGTTTGTTCCGGGGCGGGCGCAGTCTGCTGCGCGGTGCTTTCAACTGCCTGCTCCGGGGCGGCGGCCGTGCTCTCCGCTGCCGGGGCAGGGTCAGCCGCTGCCGGGCTGCTTGCCTGCGGTGCCTCGGCGGTAACATGGGGCACGACTGCGCCCACGGTCAAAGTCTCCGGCTGTGCAGACAGCAGGGTCGCTGCCCCTGCGCCGCCCACAGCCAGAACCAGCGCCATAGTCAGCGCTGCAACGGCTGCCGCCGCTTTGCGGCGGGCTGTGCCGGATCGGTCAAATCGTTTTTTCATCTGTCGTCTCTGCCTCCGAATCTCCCGGTGATGCAGCGTAGCGCTGCCCGGGTCTTTGCCCCCTTGCCCGGGGCGGGCCTGCTTTTATTCCACGCCGCCCATGGATTCAGGATAAAAAGGACGGCGGATGATAACTTTACGCTTCCTCTAGTATACACCCGCACGCGGGGAGCAGTCAACGGCACAGCAGGCTTCTACACAAATTCTCCACCGGGGCAGTGTGTCGGAAAATGTTCCAAATGGAATACGTTCCGGCGGGGCAGAACATTGCACAAAGCCGAAATTTCACATTTTTTCCAGCAACCCCTTGCTGTCTTGACAGGTGTATGGTATGATACAGGGCATACGTTCGTAACTTTAACGATCTGTTTTGGATAGAAAGGCAAGTTTTATGTCGAAGCTGAAAGAATTTTTGGCGCGGAAGGATATCGTCATCTCTCCGCAGCGTTACCTCATTGACGCGCTGGGCGCAATGGCACAGGGTCTGTTCGCCAGCCTGCTGATCGGTACCATCATCAAGACGGTGGGTCAGCAGACCGGTCTTGCCCTGCTGGTGGATCTGGGCGGCTACGCCACGGCCATGAGCGGCCCCGCCATGGCCTGTGCCATCGGCTGGGCGCTGCACTGCCCGCCGCTGGTGCTGTTCAGCCTGATCACCGTGGGCTACTCGGCCAATGCGCTGGGCGGCGCAGGCGGCCCGCTGGCTGTGCTCATCATCGCCATTGTGGCGGCAGAGCTGGGCAAGGTGGTAAGCAAGGAGACCAAGGTGGATATCCTTGTCACCCCGCTGGTGACCATCTTTGCGGGCGTCGGGCTGTCCATGCTCATCGCCGCCCCCATCGGTGCAGCCGCAAGTCAGGTGGGCACCCTGATCATGTGGGCCACCGAGCAGGCTCCGCTGGTCATGGGCATTCTGGTGTCGGTCATCGTGGGCGTGGCGCTGACCCTGCCCATCTCCTCCGCTGCCATCTGCGCCGCACTGGGTCTGACCGGCCTTGCAGGCGGCGCTGCCGTGGCAGGCTGCTGCGCCCAGATGGTGGGCTTTGCCGTGATGAGCTACAAGGAGAACGGCGTGGGCGGCCTTGTCAGTCAGGGTCTGGGCACCAGTATGCTGCAGATGGGCAACATCATCAAGAACCCCCGCATCTGGATCGCCCCCACGCTGGCCAGTGCCATCACCGGCCCGCTGGCTACCTGCCTGTTCCACTTTGAGATGAACGGCGCAGCGGTCTCCTCCGGCATGGGCACCTGCGGTCTGGTGGGTCAGATCGGCGTTTACACCGGCTGGGTCAGCGACATTGCCGCCGGTACCAAGGCCGCTATCACCCCCATGGACTGGGCTGCTATGGTGCTGCTGTGCTTTGTGCTGCCCGCCGTGCTCAGCGTGGTGTTCTGCGCGGTAGAGCGCAAGCTGGGCTGGATCAAGGAAGGCGATCTGAAACTGAACTAAATAGTTATAGTAAAACCACCGGAGCATCTGCGGATGCTCCGGTGGTTTTGTTTGTGGGGGGACGAACTCCCCCAGTCACGGCTGCGCCGTGCCAGCCCCCTCTGGGATGGGGCCTTTGGCATGGCGGCACAGTTTTCGGCTAAACCGCAAAGTTTGCCGCTACCGCTGAAGCCTTCACCCCTTGGGGGAAAGGTGGCGCGCAGCGCCGGATGAGGGGTAATTTGCCGTAAGCTGCTGCTTGCCTGCGCCCTCATCCGTCTGCTCACTGCGTTCGCATCCACCTTCCCCCGACCGGGGGAAGGCTTTAGCGCACCCATAAGCTTTATGGTTTGACCGCAAACTTTACCGCCGCGCCAGAGGCTCCCTCCCCGAGGGAGCTGGCAAAGCCGTCAGGCTTTGCCTGAGGGAGTCCCCCAAATCCCATGAAAAAATACACTCAGATTGCATAAAATGCGCATATATTTAAAAAGATTTGCATAAAGATACATATTGAACCAAAAGAAAAGCGAAACGGGCGCGATGTTTGGCAGTTTTTAGCATTGACGGAAAACCCGCGCTGCGTATAATAAAAGCATCAACCGCAAACGAAAGACAGAGGATGCGAAGGGAAATGCGCATCAGAGAACAAAAGTGTATTTTTATTAAAAGGAGCGCGTTTATCATGAAAAAGGAAAACATCAAAAAAGTCGTGCTGGCTTACTCCGGCGGTCTGGATACCTCCATCATCATTCCCTGGCTGAAGGAAAACTACAACAACTGCGAGGTCGTTGCTGTTTCCGGTGACGTAGGTCAGGGCACCGAGCTGGACGGTCTGGAAGAAAAGGCCAAGGCTACCGGCGCATCCAAGCTGTATGTGCTGGACCTGAAGAAGGACTTTGTGGAGAACTACATCTTCCCCACCCTGAAGTTCGGCGCTAAGTACGAGGACTACCTGCTGGGCACCAGCTTTGCACGTCCGTGCATCGCCAAGGCACTGGCTGATATCGCCATCAAGGAGGGTGCAGATGCCATCTGCCACGGCTGCACCGGCAAGGGCAACGATCAGGTGCGTTTTGAGCTGACCCTCAAGGCCCTGTGCCCCGATATGGCCATCATTGCTCCGTGGCGTGAGTGGGACATCAAGAGCCGTGACGAAGAGATCGACTACGCTGAGGCTCACCACATCCCCCTGAAGATCAACCGTGAGACCAACTACTCCAAGGACAAGAACCTGTGGCATCTGAGCCACGAGGGTCTGGATCTGGAGAGCCCCGCCAACGAGCCCCAGTACAACCACCCCGGTTTCCTGGAGCTGGGTGTCAGCCCCGAGCAGGCTCCCGACACCCCGACCTATGTGACCATCCACTTTGAAAAGGGCATCCCCACTGCCGTTGACGGCAAGGAGATGGGCGCTGTGGAGCTGGTGGAGTACCTGAACAAGCTGGGCGGCGAGAACGGCATCGGCCTGCTGGATATCGTGGAGAACCGTCTGGTGGGCATGAAGAGCCGCGGCGTGTACGAGACCCCCGGCGGCGCCATCCTGTACAAGGCCATCGACGTGCTGGAGACCATCACGCTGGACAAGGAGAGCGCTCACTTCAAGGCACAGCTGGCACAGAAGTACGCCGATATTGTGTACAACGGCCAGTGGTTCACTCCGCTGCGCGAGGCACTGGATGCCTTTGCCGACAGCCTTGAGAAGACTGTGACCGGCGATGTCAAGCTGAAGCTCTACAAGGGCAACATGATCAACGCCGGTGTGACCTCTCCGTTCACCCTGTACGATGAGCAGACCGCTTCCTTCGGCGTCGATAAGGATTACGACCAGTCCGATGCCACCGGCTTCATCAACCTGTTCGGCCTGTCCATCAAGGAGCGCGCAAAGCTGTCCAAGAACTGGCCGGAGGTCAAGTAATCGCAACATTTTCGACTGCGTGTGTTTTCACACTTTCACACGCGGGTTCTCACACCGGCATCGTTGCCGGCGGCACCGCCGCAGGAGCGTTTTCCCCTGCGGCGGCTTTGCCGTTTTTATAAGGAGTTTATATTATGGCAGAACAACTCTGGAAGGGTCGGTTTTCCAAGGCGGTGGACAGCCGCGTCAACGACTTCAACTCCTCCATCCGCTTCGATCAGCGGATGATCGCGCAGGATATGCGCGGCAGCGGCGTCCATGCCGCCATGCTGGCACGGCAGGGCATCATCTCGGAGCAGGACTGTGCGGATATCCTCAGCGGTCTGGCCTCCATCGCGGACGATCTGTCCAGCGGTGCGCTGACCATCGACCCCGCCGCCGAGGACGTGCACACCTTTGTGGAGCAGACCCTGACCGCCCGCATCGGGGATGCGGGCAAGCGGCTGCACACCGGCCGCAGCCGCAACGATCAGGTGGCGCTGGATATCCGCCTGACCCTGCGGGACTACAGCCACACCCTGCAGGCTTACATCGTGGAGCTCATCAAGGTCATCTGCAGGAAGGCGGCGGAGAATACCACCGCTGTCATGCCCGGCTACACCCACCTGCAGCGCGCCCAGCCCATCACCTTTGGCCATGCGCTGATGGCCTACGCCTCCATGCTCCTGCGCGACCTGCAGCGCTTTGAGGATGCCACTGCCCGCATGGATGCCCAGTGCCCGCTGGGCTCCGGCGCTCTGGCCGGTACCACCTACCCGCTGGATCGTCAGTTCACCGCCGAAAAGCTGGGCTTTGCCGTACCCTGTGCCAACAGCCTGGACGGCGTTTCTGACCGTGACTTCTGCATTGAGCTGGCCAACGCCATTTCTATCTGCATGATGCATCTGTCCCGCCTTTCCGAGGAGATCATCCTCTGGTGCAGCTGGGAGTTCAAGTTTATCGAGCTGGACGATGCCTTTACCACCGGCTCCTCCATCATGCCCCAGAAGAAGAACCCCGATGTCACCGAGCTGATCCGCGGCAAGACCGGCCGCGTCTACGGCGACCTGAACACCCTGCTGGTGATGATGAAGGGCATTCCTCTGGCTTACAACAAGGATATGCAGGAGGACAAAGAAGCCATCTTTGACGCGGTGGACACCTTGGAGCTGTGCCTCAAGACCGTCACCCCCATGCTGGACACCATGAAGACCCTGCCTGCCAACATGCGCCGCGCTGCCGCCAAGGGCTTTATCAACGCCACCGACTGCGCCGACTACCTGACCAAGAAGGGGATGCCCTTCCGGGATGCCTACAAGCTGACCGGCTGCATGGTCTCCGACTGCATCGCAAAGGATAAGACCCTGGAGGAACTGACTCTTGACGAGTTCAAGGGCTACAGCGCCCTGTTCGAGAACGATATCTATGATGCCATCGACCTCATCAAGTGCTGTGAGGGCCGCACCAGCTACGGCGGCCCCAGCGAGGCAAGCGTCAACAACCAGATCCGGCTGGCCATGGACCAGCTGGCCGCATGGGAGGCGAACAACGCATGAGCGTAAAGGTCTTTATCGACGGCTCCGCAGGCACCACGGGTCTGCGCATTGCCGACCGTCTGGCTGCCCGGCCCGAAATTGAACTGCTCTCCATCTCCGAGGAGGGCCGCAAGAACGTGAACGAGCGGGCAAAGGTCATCAATTCGGCTGACCTCGCCTTCCTCTGCCTGCCGGATGCCGCTTCCAAAGAGGTCATGCCCCTGCTGCGCCCGGACGTGAAGGTGCTGGACACCTCCACCGCCTTCCGCACCGATGCCGCATGGGACTACGGCTTCCCGGAGCTGAAGGGACAGAAGGAAAAAATTCAGAACTCTTACCGCGTGGCAGTGCCCGGCTGCTATGCCAGCGGCTTTATCAGCATTGCCCGCCCGCTGGTGGAGCTGGGGCTGGTGGCAAAGGACTACCCCTTCAGCTGCACCGGCATCTCCGGCTACTCCGGCGGCGGTAAAAAGATGATCGCGGACTACGAAAGCCCCGACCGCCCGGCGCACAGCAAGCTGGATGCGCCCAAGAGCTACGGCCTGAGCCTTGGCCACAAGCATCTGCCGGAGATGCAGAAGATCAGCGGCCTTGCGCATACGCCGATGTTTGTGCCGGTGGTGTGTGACTACTACTGCGGGATGCAGGTGCTGGTGCCGCTGGATCTTACCCTTGCGGGCACTACCGCCGAGGCCGTGGCTGCCGCCCTTGCGGATTACTACAAGGACGCCGCCACCGTCAAGGTGCACGGCCTGAACGAGCCGCTGCCGGAAAACGGCCTGTACTCCAATGCCATGGCGGGCACCGACCGCATGGAGCTGTACCTGACCGTGAACGCCGCCGGAGATCAGATGATGCTGGTCTCGCTGTTTGATAATCTGGGCAAAGGCTCCTCCGGTGCCGCCGTCCAGTGCATGAACCTGATGCTGGGTCTGGAAGAGACCAAAGGGTTGGAATAAACTTGTTTTTCTTTGTGGGAAAGGAAAATCGTTATGCAGTATAAGGAAGTTGCGGGCGGCATCTGCGCGCCCAAGGGCTTTGCCGCCGCCGGTGTCCATTGCGGCATCCGGGCAAATCACAGCGAAAAATACGATCTGGCGCTCATCAAGGCCGAGGTGCGCTGCGCTGCTGCGGGCGTGTACACCACCAACAAGGTCTGCGGTGCGCCTATCAAGGTGGACCGTGCCCATCTGGCCGATGGCTATGCACAGGCCATTGTGGTAAACAGCGGCAACGCCAACACCTGCGCCGCCAACGGCGTGGCGCTGGCTGAGGAGTGCTGCGCCCTGGTGGGCAAGGCGCTGAACATTGATGCAAAGGACGTTCTGCCCGCCTCTACCGGCGTCATCGGTCAGCCCATGGTCATCGACCCCTTTGCCCGGGGCATCCCGGCGGCAGCGGAAAAGCTGGCTGCCACCGCGCAGGGCAGCACGGACGCTGCCACCGCCATTATGACCACCGACACCCATAAAAAGGAGTACGCCATCCAGTTCGAGCTGGGCGGCAAGGTGTGCACCGTGGGTGCCATCGGCAAGGGCAGCGGCATGATCGCCCCCAACATGGCTACCATGCTGGCGTTCTACACCACCGACGCCGCCGTCTCGCCCGCGCTGCTGGAAAAGGCGCTCAAGACCGTGGTGCCCGGCACCTATAACCAGATGAGCGTGGATCTGGACACCTCCACCAACGATACCCTCATCATCATGGCATCCGGTCTTGCGGGCAACCCGGAGATCTGCGAGGAGAACGCGGACTACGCCGCCTTTGTGGCAGCGCTGACCGCCATTGCAGAGCATATGTGCGCCGAGCACGCCGGAGACGGCGAGGGTGCCACCCACCTGATCACCTGCGAGGTGACCCACGCGCCCGACCTCAAGACCGCCCGCGCCGTCAGCCGCAGCGTGGTCTGCTCCAACCTGTTCAAGGCGGCGGTCTTTGGCCGCGATGCCAACTGGGGACGCATTCTGTGCGCCATCGGCTACACCCCCGGGGATTTCTCCATTGATAAGGTCTGCGTCTGGCTTTCCAGCAAGGCGGGCGAGGTGTATGTGTGCGAGAACGCCGCCTACCACCCTTACAGCGAGGACGAAGCCGCCAAGGTGCTGGCTGAGCACGATATTCTGGTCAAGGTGGATATGGGCACCGGCGATGCAAGCGCCAAGGCATGGGGCTGTGACCTGACCTACGACTATGTGAAGATCAACGGCGATTACAGAACCTGACAGGAGCGCGAAACAGATGAAAAACGAAGAAATGGCGCGGCTTTTTTCGGAAGCCACCCCTTATATCCAGAAGTACCATGGCAGAACCATGGTCATCAAGTACGGCGGCAACGCCATGATCAACGAGAGCTTGAAAAACGCCGTGATGAACGACCTTGTCACCCTGACGCTGCTGGGCGTGCGGGTAGTGCTGGTGCACGGCGGCGGCCCCGCCATCAACGAGATGCTCAAGAAGGTGGGCGTGGAGAGCCACTTTGCGGGCGGTCTGCGGGTGACGGACGATGCCACCATGGAGATCGTGCAGCAGGTGCTGGCCGGTAAGGTGAACAAGGACCTTGTGGCAAAGCTGCGCGGGCGCGGCGTGGGTCTGTGCGGCATGGACGGACAGATGCTCCGCTGCACCGAGCTGGACCCCCAGCTGGGTCATGTGGGAGAGATCGTCCATGTGGACGCCACCCTGATCGAAAGCCTGCTGGACGGCGGCTTTATCCCGGTCATCGCCACCGTGGGCATGGATGACCTTGGGCAGGCGTACAACGTCAACGCGGACACCGCCGCGGCCCAGATCGCCATTGCCCTCAAGGCTGAAAAGCTGGTGTCCATGACCGATATCGCGGGTCTGCTGCGGGATAAGGAGGACGAGACCACCCTCATCCCCGAGGTGGAAGTGACCGAGATCGAGGGCTACAAGTCCGCCGGCATCATTGCGGGCGGCATGATCCCCAAGATCGGCGGCATGGCGGATGCCATCTATCAGGGCGTGCACGAAGCAGTCATCATTGACGGCCGCGTGCCGCACTCCATCCTGCTGGAACTGTTCTCCGACCGCGGCTCCGGTACCCGCTTCTACCGCCGCAGCCACCGCGAATAAAAAGATTGCGCAATCGCCGGCGGAAAGTTATAATAAAGGCAACGAGCCCGCTCCGCTGCTGTACGACGGTTGGCATAATGCTGATGCTTTTATTTTAGCGGCCTCGCCCTCTCAGTCATCGCTGCGCGATGCCAGATTCCCCCTTTTGTCGCTGCGCGACATCTTCCCCCGGCCGGGGGAAGTCGGCCCTCAAAGTGGGAGCCCTTGGCAGTCCACGCAAGGTTCATCTTTTTGCCAAGGCCTCTCCCTTTGGGAGAGGTGTCACCGTAGGTGACGGAGAGGGCGAGGACGCTGCCCGTGTGCAGCAATGTTCCGAGCGTCAGCCGCAAGGCTTTGCGCAATCGCTCCAAGTTACAGGAGGTACACCTATGGATTCTGAAAAAGTCATCAAGCGGGACAACGAGTACGTCCTGCACACCTATAACCGCAGCCCCATCGTGCTGGAAAAGGGCCACGGGCTGTACGCCGAGGGCCCGGAGGGACAGAAGTATCTGGACTTCACCAGCGGCATTGGGGTAAACAGCCTTGGCTACTGCGACCTTGCATGGGCAGAAGCCGTGTCCCAGCAGGCACACAAGCTGCAGCACACCTCCAACCTCTACTATACCGCGCCCTGCGGCAAGCTGGCGAAAAAGCTGTGCAAGCGCACCGGCATGAGTAAGGTGTTCTTCGGCAACTCCGGCGCCGAAGCCAACGAGGGCGCTATCAAGGCCGCCCGCAAGTACAGCGTGGATCATTACGGCAAGGACCGCTACAATGTCATCACGCTGGTCAACAGCTTCCACGGCCGCACCCTTGCCACCCTGACCGCCACCGGGCAGGAGGTGTTCCACAACTACTTCGGCCCCTTCAACGAGGGCTTCCAGTACGTCCCGGCGGGGGATATCGAAGCGCTGCGGGAACTGGTGGACCGCCACACCTGCGCCGTGATGATGGAACTCATTCAGGGCGAGGGCGGCGTGATGGCGCTGGACCCGGAGTATGTGCAGGCCGTGCGCGCTTTGTGCGACGAAAAAGACCTTGTGCTCATCGTGGACGAGGTGCAGACCGGCGTAGGCCGCACCGGCACCTTCCTGTGCTGTGAGCACTATAACCTCAAGCCGGATATCGTCACCCTTGCCAAGGGGCTGGGCGGCGGCCTGCCCATCGGCGCGGTGCTGATGAACGAAAAGGTGACCGAGGGCATGACCCCCGGCACCCACGGCTCTACCTTCGGCGGCAACCCGGTGGTATGCGCCGGTGCCAACGTGGTGGTGGATCGTCTGGATCAGAGCTTCCTTGCACAGGTCAGCGAGCGCGCCGTACAGCTGCGCACCGGTCTGGCAAAGCTGCCCCACGTCAAGAACATTTCCGGCATCGGCCTGATGGTGGGCATCGAGTTCTTTGACGTGCAGGCTGCGGATGTGCTGGCTGCCTGCCGCGAAAAAGGCTTGCTGGTGCTTACCGCCAAGACCCGGCTGCGTCTGCTGCCGCCGCTTACCGTCTCCGAGCACGAAGTAGACATGGCGCTGGACGTGCTGGCTGAGGTGCTGGGCACGATGGAGCCGACCGCTCCGAAGGAGCAGGCATGAAAAATCTGCTGAAAATGAGCGACCTTTCCCCTGCCGAACTGACCCACATTCTGGATGTGGCAGACCAGCTGAAAGCGGACTGCAAGGCAGGCCGCACCGAGCCGCTGCTGGCGGGCAAAAGCGTGGCGCTGCTGTTCTCTAAGGCGTCCACCCGCACCCGCACCAGCTTTGAGGTGGGTGTGTACCAGATGGGCGGCCTTGGCAACTACATGAACACCGCCGAATTGCAGGCCGGGCGCGGCGAGCCTTTGCGGGACACCGCCCGGGTGCTGGGGCGCTACTACGACTGCGCCGTCTGGCGCACCTACCGCCAGCGGGATTTGGAAGAGCTGGCGGAGCTTTCCGGCATTCCGGTGATCAACGGCCTTACCGACTACGCCCACCCCTGTCAGGTGCTGGCTGACCTGATGACCATCCGGGAGCGCCGGGGCACGCTGGCAGGGCTGAAACTCTGCTTTGTGGGCGATGGCAGCAACATGGCAAACAGCCTGATCGTGGGCGGCCTGCTGGCGGGGATGCAGGTATCCTGCGTCTGTCCCCCGGGCTACCGCCCGGCAGCGGATGTGCTGATGTTTGCCCACGAATACGGCAATGCCTTCCACCTGACCACCGACCCCGCCGAGGGCTTGCGGGATGCGGACATTGTAGCCACCGCCGCGTGGAACACCACCGCCCCCGGCACGGCTGAAAGCGAGCAGCGTCTGCGGGATTTTGTGGGCTTCCAGCTCACCGGCCGTCTGCTGGAAAACGCAAAGCCGGGCGCGCTGGTGCTGCACTGTCTGCCCGCCCACCGGGGCGAGGAGATCTCCACCGCCCTGTTCGAGCAGCACGCGGACGAGATCTTTGACGAAGCGGAGAACCGTCTCCACGTCCAGAAAGCCGTGCTGGCGGTGCTGCTGGCGGGCAAATAAGCGGAAATTATACTTTATTATTGCAGTTCCGAAACGCCTGCGGGCGTTTCGGAACTGCTTTTTTTACGGAAGAGGTGGTTTGCTTGAACTCCCCCAGTCGCCTACGGCGACAGCCCCCTCTGGGATGGGGCCTTTGGCATGGTGGCACAGTTTCCGGCTCAAGTGCAAAGTTTCCGGCTGCGCCAGAGGCTCCCTCCCCGAGGGAGCTGGCAAAACCGTCAGGTTTTGACTGAGGGAGTTAAGCCCCCGTATGGTGATTTTGCCCATATTTTTGTACCAAATTTTGGCAGATGCGGCGGGCGAAAATGCTTTATTTCCATAAACTTTAGTGTTATACTCAACTTGGCCTTTTGTCCGTTCCGGCTGTTCCATTTGGGGGAATAGCCGGGCAAATCGATCAACAAAGGAGAGGATATCATGAAAAAACGCATCGTGAGCATGATACTGGCGCTCAGTATGGTGCTCTCCATCCTCCCGGTATCTGCATTTGCAGATGCTGGGACGTCTGCTGCGGCAGCAGAGACGACAGCTGCCGGTACGAACGAGGAAACAACAAATTCCGTCGTTACGATCAAGATCGGCGCGGACGGTCTGCCCGAAAAGCAGTCCGGCACCGGCTGGAGCTACGACAGCTCCAACAACTGGCTGACCATCACCGGCGTTGAAAATGCAAAGACAGAGTACATTCTGTCCGGCGAGTACAACTGGAATGTGGCCATCACAAATTCCGGCAATGAAGTATATCTGCGGGACGGCGTGGTCAAGGGTCAGCTTTGGGTCGGCAACCGGAATGCCTGCGTTCTGGGCGGCAGCTACGCCGAAGCAGTGCTGGAAAACGGCACCATTGACGGCGGCACCTACGGTAAGCTGACCGAGAACGGCGGCAGCGTCAAGGGCGGCTACTTCAAGGATATTTCCGGCCTGCAGTCCGCTACGCAGCAGCAGGCACACAAGCTGATCCTGCCGCCGGAGGGCTGCACCCTGAACGGCCAGCCGGTGACCGGGGATGTGTATATGCTCAAGCTGAACAGCGATCACAGCCTGAAGCTGGAGGTGCAGTACGCCCCCGGCTGCGTTGCATGGGCGGCAGCAATCGGTGGCACGTCCGGCGTCACCTCCCTGCCTGTAGGTATCAGCAACGTCTCCTTGAACGGCTGTGCCACGATTTCCATCAGTGCAGACGGTACAACGATCTCTGCCGAGGTCAGTATGTTCCCGCCGCTTTCAGAGAGCAACGCACCCATAGCACTGACTCCGATCCCGTCCATGGACAAGGAACTGAGTTTTACCGGTGAGGGTACGCCCGATGTGAACGGTGTGCCCCATGTGTACAGTCTGAACGAGGACATCTATCAGGTCTGCGTATACTTTGGCAAGGGCTGGACTTATACCTGCTACCCCAATATCGCCAGTGCGACCGGACAACTGAAGCTCGGGGATCAGGGCGGTAATGTGATCAATTTCAGCCATCTGAGCGCAGTGCCCATCAACTGCTATGTCGAGCTTTCAAATGCTATCGTGACCGGCGGCATCATCCGTCAGGCTAACTTCAAAGATGTCACGATCGAGGGCGGCACCTTTGATTACCTCTACTGCGCTGGCAAGTGCACCATTTCCAATGTAGTGGCCCAGAGCTTCAGCTTTGACAGGTTTGGCGACCTTGCCATTTCCGACACCGTTCTGTGCAAGCTGTCTGACAACGGCATAGAGAATGCGCTTGCCGTTGGCCAGAAGCTCAGCAAGCTGACCGTGCGCAACGGCGGTGTGACTGCGGTCAACGGCAGAGACCTGCCCAGTTCTGTCAATACCATCTATCTGGTGGGCAATGCCAGCGCAGAGCTTACCCTGAACACCGATGTGTTCAGCATCAACGGTGCAGCGGCCAACAGTTACAATGAACAGACCTATGCCGAGGGCAGTGTACTGCATATCACCAGCAACAACGATGGCAAGGAGATTCTGGTAAATCAGGCTGGCGATGCCAGCAACCTCAAGCCCCTGCGCATTACCGAAGAAGGTCTGCCCGACCTGACCGAGGTGACCCCGCATTCCTTGAACCAGGATGGTGTGACCGGCAAGGTCTATGAGGGTCTTGGCTGGCAGTACCTTGTGGTCGAGGATGGTTATAGAACGATGTCGGTGCTTATCCTCACCAGCCCCGATGGCAGCAGCCCGGTGGATCTGACCTCGGATACCATCAACCCCTATCATAAGGCCATTGCTTCCGATCAGATCATACTGACGGATGTGACGGTTACGGACATTCAGGCAGGTGCGCCTATTACCGCCCAGAACGTCATTATTGAGGGCGGCACTTTCCAGAAGGCTGTCCACGCGGATGAAAACAGCAGCATCACCAACGGCACCTTCCAGGAGAGCGTCGAAGCTAATGGAACCATCGCCAACGGCATCTTCAAGAAGAGCGTCCAAGCTTACGGCAAGATCGCCGATGGTCAGTTCGAAGCGGAGGTCACTTTGGGCTATAGCGGCACCATCACCGGCGGCACCTTCCAGAAGAGCGTCGAAGCTTACGGCGAGATCACCGATGGTCAGTTCGAAGCGGATGTCACTTTGGGCTATAACGGCACCATCACCGGCGGCACCTTCCAGAAGAATGTTAAGGCTAGTGGCACCATCACCGGCGGTCAGTTCAACGCAGCTGTCCAGTTGGATAGTAGTAACGCCCAGATCCTCGGCGGCGTGTTCAACAATATCAAGCTGCCCGACTATTATACATCGGATGGAACGGTCATCCGGGATGCCGTGATCACCGGCAGCCTGATGGCGGATACTTCCAGCAAGGCCGCTGTTTCCAATACGGTGAGCTTTAGCCCCATCGAAAGTCAGCACCGTGCTTATGGTCAGCAGCTGAGCAAGCTGATCGTTGCAGACGACGGCACGGTGGAAAGCGTAAACGGCGTGACGAAGGAGACCAAGGAGCTTTACCGTATCGGCGATGTCGAGATGACTATCACCTTCAGCAAGCCGGTCGAGAACATCAACGGTGCTCCGGTCAACGCTTATAACGGCGCACAGCTTTCCGAAGACGGCCTGACCCTGACCCTGACCGCCCTGAATGACGGCAATCCCATTGTGGTGAACCAGAGCGAAGGAAAGCTGCCCTTCTCTGTCCTGGGCGAGGGAGACTTTACCACTGATGAAACGCCGGAGGGTACAAAGGTTACCTGCTATCAGGAGGGCGTGGGCAAGCTGAGACTTGTCTATGTGCGCACCTACGATGATAAGGAGTTTGACAGCATCCCCTATGGCGAGCCGGACAACTATGGCATCTATAAAAAGCGCGTTGTAGCTGAAGAGGGCGATAAATACACGAGCGGTTGGGTCGATATCGGCGAAACCGTGATCAAGTATACCCCGGCTCTCGCTGACTTCGAATGGGATGTCAAGACCGGCACGGTGACCTATAGAGATACCAGCAAGCGGTATTTCGGCGAGGAAGTCCCGCAGGCTGAACTTCGGTACTACGACGAACCAAACTCTTACTTCTCCTCTGTGCCTACCGAGGTGGGTACCTACGAAGTTCGCCTTGCGGTGAACGGTAACAACTACTATAATGGCAATCAGGATAACGATTACCAGTATCCGTTAGTCGGGCAGTACACCGTCCGCTACACGCCCGTAGCCGAAAACTTTACCTACGATGCTGCGCAGAACACGGTGACCTACAATGGCGATAAGTACAACGGTGCCGACCCGCAGACCACCCTGCTGTACGCCGCCGAGGGCAGCACTGAAACCACCGCGACCATCCCCACCGCCCCCGGCAGCTACGATGTGTACGTTCAGGTGACGGCGGACGAGAACTATAACGGGACCATTACCGAAAAGGTGGGCACTTACGTTGTGAAGGAGACCACTACTCCCGATCCGGATCCGAATCCTACTCCCGACCCCAACCCGGATCCGAATCCGACTCCCGATCCCAACCCGGATCCGAATCCGACTCCCACTCCCGACCCGGATCCCAATCCTACTCCCACTCCCGACCCGGATCCCAATCCTACTCCCACTCCCAATCCGGATCCGACCCCCACTCCCACCCCGACTCCCGATCCTGAGCCGACTCCCGCTCCCACTCCCGCACCCGCACCCAGCGATGACGGCGGCGGCGCTATCGTGATGGTAGCCGCTGTGGGCGGCGCAGCCGTTGGCGTAGGCGCTTACATTGCAGGCACCACCGCCTACCTGAAGAGCGTTCTGCCCGAGGGCGTGGCGATCCCCGCTAACCGTCAGCAGCTGGCTGTTGCACTGTGGACTGCCGCAGGCAAGCCCGCTACCCAGAGCACGGCTCTGTTCAACGATGTGGCAGCCGATGCCGCAGAGCTGCAGGCCATCCGCTGGGCAGTGGATACCGGCCTGATGTCTGCACAGGACGGCAGCTTCAAGCCCGGCAGCCGCGTAAGCCGCTTGGAGGTCATCCGCACTTGGAAGACCTATCAGCAGCGCGGCTGAGCCCGCTGACCCGTAACCCCTTATAACCCCGCAGGGACTGCTGCACAGCGCTGTGCAGCAGTCCCTTTTTGCGTTGGCTGGCGTTTTTTGCCGCGATGCCGCCCGGTAAAAGGCATTTCAAGCCATTATTGGGGATTTCGTGCAAAAGCACTCCACTTTTTCTGCCGCCGGTGGTATAATGCAGGGACAGAGATGTACTCTGAAAGCACGTCATTCCCATATTTTCCTATAGAGACAGAAAACCGTCCGGTAACCGCAAGCCGGGCGGTTTTCTGCTTTTTGCGGGTGCGTCCGGCTGCTTTTGCGCCGCCGGGTCGTTTCAACGCATTTGCGGGTCGATTCGTGCCGAAAATCGTCCAAAACGGGCAAATCGTGGTACACTAAGCATGACACAGAACCTCCCTTCCTGATAGGGGCTAAAGGCATCATTACGCCCCGTCAAGCGTGTGACCGGAGCATCGGTCATCCGCGTCCGTGCCCGGCTGAAAAAGCCGCGCCCGGCAAAACATAACAATTGCCATCTCCCGATCGATCCTTTCCAATAAGCACAGCAGAGCCGCCCGGCAACTACCGGACGGCTCTGCTGCGTTATAGGGGAACGCCCTCAGTCAAAGCCTGACGGCTTTGCCGAAAATTAAAAGATATTTTCCGCTGAATATGCCCAAAGCAACGCGGAGGGCATTTTCAATCGTTCTCCACCCCGGGACACCCGGCGACGCGCCATGCGGCGCACAGCACCTCTTTTTCCGCCTTGGAAAGCTTTTTCAGGGCGGCTTCCCGCCGCAAAGCGGCGCTCCTGTCCGCGCAGCGCTCCAGATAGGCAAACCCTACCGCGCCGTGGGCGCGGGTGTAGCGTGCCCCTTTGCCGCTCTGGTGCGCTTTCAGCCGGGCGGCGGGGTGGTTCGTCCAACCGGTGTACAGCTGCCCGCCGGTGCAGCGCACCATGTAGACGTAGGCGGCGTCAGGCAAGGCGGCCATTGTTCTTCAGCACCTGACGGCAGGCGGCAAGAGCGGTCTCCTTGTCCTTGGCGGTGATCAGGAAGCGGCTGGCGTGGCAGAAGCTGATGCCCGGGATGCCGCTCTTCTGCTCGATGACCTCCTGCGGCTGCCCTGCCCACGACTGCGGGAACGGCAGCTTGGACTTTTTGGTCTTGTGGTCGGTGACGCACTGGGCGCTCCACCCGCCGCGCTGGCTGGGGTACACCACAAACAGGGCGTCGGTCTTGTACAAGCCGTTTTTCCACGGCAGATAGCAGGGCAGCACCACGATGCCGTCGCGGGAGTTGCGGTACGCCTGCTGCACTTTTTCGTCCGCACGGTTCACGGCGTTGGCGCTGTCGATCTGGTTTTCCAGTATCTGCTTTGCCACGGCCACCGCCTTGAAAAAGCAGCTGTCCTGATCTTCTTTGGAGTCCCACACCGGGTTAAAAAAGCCGATGGCATCGCACAGGCTGTTCTGCTCGCCGGTGTTGTCGTTCAGGTCCAGCGGCTGGATAAAGTTTTCGTCAATGAGCCGCGCCTGCCGCTCGCCCACAAGGCCGGGGCCCAGCACCCGCCACAGCAGGCCAAAGGCCGCGTAGGGCACGCCGTTGGCGCGGTACTCCCGGGGCTCCTGATGGTGGTCGAACATCCCAAAGCCGATATCATACACGATGCCGTCAAAATCATCAGGCACGGTAAAGCCCCGGGTGATCTTGATATCCGGGCGCAGGATCTGCAGCAGCGCCGTAGCAAACACGTCATCGGCATGGAACTTGCCGGCGTGGGTAAAACCGTTTGCGGGAATTTTCATGGACTTGATACCTCGTTCTTCTAGTTTCATCTGGTATCAGTATAGCACAATCCCGCCCGTGGGACAACAAAAAGGAACGGCAGCACTGCCGTTCCTTTTGCGTAGGACGATTGAAAATGGCTTCCGCTGCGCTCTAGCCATGTTTAGCGGAAATATGATTTAAAGATTCGCGTTTGTCGCGCTCTGCGGAGCGCTCCAAACGCATTTTCACAGGAGGGGTCGTAACCGAAAACTGCATTTAATATCCTTTCTCCGCTATCCCGAAATTAAAATAATACTTCCGCTGATGATGCGCAGAGCAACGCGAGCGCATTTTCAATCATTTGGCATTTGCGTTACAGCGCCGAGTAGCCAAAGCTGTTCACCAGCGCGTCAATGTGCTGCCCGGCTTTGCACAGGGGGCAGTCGCGGGAGTCAAAGCTGGCGTAATCCGGCAGACAGGTGGGGTCAAAGATGGAGGTGACCGGGTAGCCCAAGCACTCGTGGGTGGTGGCAAAAATAGCCGAAAGCCCTGCCACGATGCCGCCGTAGTAGTTCACGGCTTCCACGGCTGCCTGAATGGTGTAGCCGGTGGTGATGGATGCCGCAAGGATGAGCACGTGCTTGCCCTTGACCATGGGGGCGAGATTGTCCCGCAGAATGATCTGGCTGCCGGAAGTGTACTCCGGCGTGACGATATAGATGGTCTTGTGGGCGTTCATATTGGTAAAGCCGTCCTTGGTCAGCTCGTTGGCAAGGCAGGTGCCGATGACCTGTGTGCCGTCCAGACAGAGCACGGTATCCACGATGGTGCTGTGCTGGTAAGCGCTGACCAGCTCCTTTGCCACGGCCTTTGCCTCGGAAAGGCGGGTCTTTTGGGTGGTCACGTCGATGTAATAGTTGATGTGGCTGTGGCTGGTGGCAAAATGTCCCTTGGCCACCCGCAGGAACAGTTCGCTTTTGCTGGTGGGAAGCTTGACCATGTTGATCATTGTACAGCACTCCTTTTTTCACCGGGCGCAGCTGCGCCGCAAAATACAAAACAGCGCGGCAGCGTTCCGGCTGCTGCGCTTATTTTTCTTCTCTGCTTCTTTATTGTACTGAAAAATGCCGCTGTGCACAAGACACAAACCTGACGAAAAACCTTGCTTTTTTACAGACATATCGCCGAAAACTTGGATGCAAAAAGACCGCCGCGCAAAATGCGCAGCGGTCTTTGGTAAAAGCGTAGCGATTATGTATCTGCTCAGCCGTTGCTCTTCTTGGCGGCCTCGGCCAGAGCCTTGTCGTACACTTCCTTGGTGATCTCCCAAGTCATGGAGTACTCAGAGTTCTCGCGGATGGGCATATACTTGAACACCACAGTGTAGCCGTCCTGCAGGTCGGGCACCTTGGCGGCTTCAAGATGGAGCGTGATGGGCGTCTTTTTCACGATCAGGCTGTTCTCGGCGTCCGTGATCTTCACGCCGCCGTTGTTTCCGCTGAAGTAGACCTGCTTGCCCTCGGCGTCCTTGATGGCAAGAGAGAAGCGGTAGGGATCCAGCGGGATGGGGTTTGCGCGGCCAGACTCGATGTCGACTTCCATCGTGCAGGTGCCGTTTTCGATCTTCAAACCCCGCAGACCGCCGATCACCTGCAGCTCGCTGGTGATCGCACTGGGCAGCGCTTTGCTTACCGGGTTGTTGGGATCCTGATACTCACAGCCGCCCAGCAGACTGGCACCGGCCACAGCCACTGCGGTGGCTGCCGAATACTTCAGGAATGCGCGGCGGGAAAATGTATAAGACATAGCTTGTTCCTCCGTTTTTTACCAGTATGTTGGGGCTCAGGTCGCAGACTTCAAGGCGTCTGCGGTCAGCTCCCAGTTGGCGCTGAACTCGCTGTATTCCAGATCGGGATAGAAGGTAAAGGTCACCGGGCCGTCCGTCAGCGCGTTCAGACCCTTTGCGGTCACATAATAAGTAACGGTCTCGCCCTTCTTGACCTGATGGCTCAGCGCATCCGGGCTGGTCACCTGCAGCTTATCGTTCTGGTAGGCCAGATACTTGTCTGCCTTTACGGCAAAGTTTGCCTTGGTCACTTCCAGTGCGTTATTGCGGCCGTTGGTCACCACCAGCTTAAAGGTGGTGGTATCGGAAGTGGCATCGCACTCCACCTGCTCCAGCTTGGATACGACTTTCAGCACCCTGTTGCTGGTGCCGACGGCGCGCTGCACCGGGGCATCGCCGCCGCAGCCGGTCAGCAGACTGCTGCCAGCCACAACTACAGCGGTAAGTGCGGTATATTTCAGGAAAGAGCGGCGGGAAAATTCCCCAGTCATATTCGTTCCTCCTTCAGAACACATCAATACAGATTCTGCCATAAGGCACTACCTATACAATAGGCGAAACAGAGAAAAATGTCAATGATTTTCCGCAAAACAAATGTGAAGATTTTGTGGCAGCATCGTACATTTTAGACGAAGCTTAAGCGGATTTTTTGGCAATTGTGTCAGCTGCGGATCACATCGGAAGCGTTCATGACAAAGGTCAGGCTCTTGCCCTCCAGGAAGGTGGGCACGTAGGTGACCTTCAGCTGCTTCCAGTCCTTGGGCACCATGATCATCAGCACGATGTAGGCGCTGCCCTGCGGGGGCAGGCTCTCTGTATCGGAAAAGCTCTGGGAATTGGCGTTGTACAGCGAGATATTGGCGCAGCAGGCTGCGGGCTGGCCATCGCAGACGGCGGTAAAGTCCGGGGTGGCAGCGGCCATGGCCTGAAAGTTTGCGTCCACGTTCTCCAGCGGGGGCACGGGGTAGGCCTCGTTGATGGCATCAATGCCCTGTGCGCCGATGGCGTAGCTCTCGGTCTTGCTGCGGTTGACGGTGGTCACCCGCACGCCCAGATACTCGTAGCCCGCCGGCTGCACGGGGTCCTGCGTCAGGTGGAACACGCTGGTCAGCTGCACGCCCAGACCGTTCCAGCTGCGGACGGTATCGCCGACCTTGACCTCTACCACGGTGTCATCGCCGTTGGACTGGCAGCCGCCCAGCAGGCTGGCTGCACCCAGTGCAGCAGCGGATACGCCGGTGCACTTGAGGAAGCTGCGGCGGGAAATAACAGTAGACATAGGTTTATATCCTCCTTGAAGGGTCAGTTTCTAATTCTTCTTTCTCTGGTTATACCGTTTCCGGCACACAGATGCAAGAGCCCGTGTCGATTATTTACAACAATTTCACAAGCGGGGTCACTCCTGCGGCGAAAGCCCCTTGACGTGGGTCTCGCTGGTTTTGACCAGATTTAACAGGCTGGGCGTGTACAGCGGAAATTCTCTTGTCAGGCTCTCGGTGGTCATGGCAAGGCAGGCGGGATCCTTGACGCCCTCGCCGCCGTTTACGTCCTGCCCGTCCAGCAGCGCTTCCACATTGGACTCTGCCATCCGCATCACAGCGTCGGAATAGCCGTGCCAGCGGCGGGGCTCGATGCTGAACATACTGGAAGCATTATGCGGCTCTGCAGAGTAGAGCAGCCGGAACATCTTGGCCACCGCCATCATCAGGTAAGCGCTCACCTCCGTGGTCAGCGCCTTGCTGTGGCACTGGCCGATCTTGGCATACAGCACGTTCAGGCTGTTGGAGATGAGTTTTTTGTTCATGGTGGGCAAAACGCTGCCGTGGTAGACGTTGTCCTTCATCTTTTCGGGGTTGGGCAGATCCTCGGCAGAGAGCATCATGCCGTTGCGCTCGGCGCTGCGGCCCAGCAGGTAGTCGCAGGAAACATTATAATAATCTGCCACCCGCACCACAAAGTCCAAGCCGCACTCGCGGATGCCTTTTTCGTAGTGGGACAGCAGCGCCTGAGAGACCCCCAGATCCTCTGCCGCCTGCTTTTGGGTAATGCCGCGCTCCTTGCGCAGCAGCTTGATGATACGATTGAACTCCATGGTATGCTCTCCTCAATATCCGAAGGGATTTTTTGGTGATATCCTTGTTTTTGGTTTACAACAGGTTGATTATACACATTGGAAAACGACTTGTAAAGCAAGAAAAATGCCGATATTTTTCGTCTTTTTTCGTCATTATTGTCAAAAGTCTTGCCGGGGACCCACATCTATGCTAAACTATGGGTATTAACACATAGATTTTGTGTTTCCGACACGGCAGAAAAACGACAGCCGTGGTGAAAGCCCGTCTTTTCTGAAACAAAATTTTTTCAAACAGGTGGTTCCATCTTTCTGCAGTTTGTGCTATAATCTCTTTTTGGCGACTGTTCTTGACCGGCGCACAAATCTGCAAAGGACAAGATAGACGCTATAAAAGGTAATATACCAAGAATAAGAAAGAGGAAACTTCATCATGAAACTCGAGCGCAAAGTCCGTCTTTGCAGCGCTGCCGCTGCTGTCCTGATCGCCGCCATCGCCCTGACCGGCTGCGGCGGCTCCAAGTCCACTGCTTCTTCCGCAGCCGCTTCTTCTGTGGCTGCTTCCACCGCTGCTGCCACCAACAACAGCTGCGGCGAGGGTGTGACCTGGGCACTGGCTGACGGCACCCTGACCATCAGCGGCACCGGCCGTATGACCAACTTCACCAAGGACGCTCCGGCTCCTTGGGCAGCACAGGCCGACCAGATCACCACCGTTGAGGTGGAGGGCACCGTTACCAGCGTGGGCGCTACCGCCTTCAAGGACTGCACTGCCCTGACCACCGTGAACATTGCCGACGGTGTAGAGTACATCGAGGCCGGTGCTTTCAACGGCTGCACCGCCCTGACCGAGGTCAACATCCCCCTGAGCGTGGGCTACATCAAGACCGGCGCCTTCAAGGATTGCAACGCCCTGACCAGCGTGACCCTCCGCGACAACTGCCGTCTGGACATGAACGTGTTCCCCGATACCGTGGAGGTCAACTACGCCGAGGGCTAAGCCCCATCCGTAATTTTAAACCAAAAGAGGTGTGATCCATGAAAACCTTCAAGCTTCATCTCATCCGCCACGGCATAACCGCGGGCAACCTGCAGGGCCTGTACATCGGCAGCGGTACCGACCTGCCCCTGTGCGACGAGGGCCGCGCTCAGCTGGCTGACCTGAAGGAACGGTTCGCCTACCCGCAGGTAGACACCGTGTTTTCCTCCCCGCTGCTGCGTGCGGTGGAGACCGCCAACATCCTGTTCCCCGGGGCTGCCCACCAGTTTACGGTGCACGATCTGCGGGAAGCCGGCTTTGGCAAGTTTGAGGGCAGACCGGTGAAGGAACTCGTGCAGGACGAGGACTTCAAAAAGTGGATCACCCCGGGTTCCGGCTATCTGCCGGAGGGCGCAGAGCCCACCGAGCAGTTCCACGCCCGCTGCGCCGACAGCCTTATGAAGCTGTTTGAGTACATGATCCGCATGGACGTTACCGAGGCCGCCTGCGTGACCCACGGCGGCGTGATCATGAGTATGCTCAGCCAGCGCGCCGTACCCACCCGCCGTCCCGAGCAGTGGATGGCAGACCCGGGCTGCGGCTACACTGTGCAGACCGATGTGCAGCTGTGGATGCGGGACAAGCTGGTGGAGGCCATCGACATCGTACCTTTTGGCTACGCCGACACCCTGCAGGGGCAGGCCGAAGCCGAGGAAAACGAGGCTTACGAATAAGAAAGGGTTACAGTTTTCCGCTGCCCCTTGACAGAACGCGCAGAATCCTTTATTGTTAAAGGGTAGTATTGTATCGTACACAGGAGGAACGCTGTCATGTCCCAATCCCTCTCCCGCCGGTCATTCCTGAAATGTGCCGGTTCCGGTGCGGTCAGCCTTGCGGCTGCGCTGCTTACCGGGGTCTGTGCTGCGGCGCAGCAGCCGTGTCTTACGGGCGAGCCTGCCCTGCTGGACGGCAAAGCTGCCGTGGAGCTGCTGGGCTATGCCCCGGCACCGGAGCTGGGCGGCGTGCTGGTGTACCTCTCGGTGGAAAACCTTTCGGCAGCCAGCCTGCCGGTGGATACCAGCTATCTGCAAAGCCGTGGTCTGCGCACCCGGGAGCAGCTGTACAGCATGGGCACCGGCGTGACCGCTGCCTGCAACGGCCAGAGCGTGCCCTGCGGCAGCTTTGCCGCCCCGTTGTACAGCGAGAACGCAGCGGATGCTTCGGTGTTCACCCTGAACCTTGCCGCCGGACGCGGTGCGCTGCTGCACTGTTTCTGCGCTGTGCCGGAGGACTGGCAGACCCTTGAGCTGACATGGCATCCGGACTTTGCCGCCGGGCGCAGCGCCATCTTTACGGTGCGCCGTAATACCGATGAAGCCGCTCTGGGCCCCGTGCCCACCACCCCCGCCGAGGTCGGCAGCGTGGTGGATCTGTAACAGCATACCAAAAGAGCCATTGCACAAATTAGCGTGCAATGGCTCTTTTTTGTTGAGAACCTCTCAGCTTAACTCCCTCAGTCAAAACCTGACGGTTTTGCCAGCTCCCTCGGGGAGGGAGCCTCTGGCGCGCCCGCAAGCTTTACACTTTAGCCGGAAACTGTACCGCTATGCCAAAGGCCCCATCCTAGAGGGGGCTGTCGAGCGCAGCGAGACTGGGGGAGTTTCGCCCGGCGTGCGCCTTCTCAGACTCTTCTGCCGTGGTCACCCGGCACCCACCAGCGCTTCGCCGGTGCTGTTTTGCACCAGCAGCTCCTGCCCGGTAAGGCTGGAAAGCAGGGCGATGTAGCTGCGCCCTGCCGGGAGTTCCAGCGGCTTGCCGTTGGAATCGTAGAGGGCAAGGGTGCTCTGGGTGCCCTGCGTCCATGTGATCTGCCACAGGTGTCCGCCGTTCAGCCAGATGCCGCCGCCCATGGAAAGGTCGTAGTCCAGCGTGCGGCCGTCGTCCCGCAGGGAGGAGCCGCTGTACAGGATGAGCAGATTGTCAAAGGCTGCCTGTGTGCCGGTGTTGGCATCCAGCTGCGGGGTGCCGTCGGCGTGCAGCATCCCGTAGGCGGCAAGGGCGTCGTCATAGACAAAGCCGGTGGCTCCGCCGGACTGGAAATTCACGGTCACGTTTACCGCATCGGCGGCGTTTGCGTCCGGCAGATGGCCGGTGTCCCGCTGGGGCAGCAGAGCGGGCAGAACGCCTGCCGTCTCGCTCTCGCTGCCGGCGGCGTTCTGGTTTACGGCGGCGGAGATGCTCAGGCTGTCCAGCACCGAGGAAACGGCTTTGCCGCTGGTGCGCCACAGGGGCGTGCTGTTCCAGCTGTAACCGGTGCTGACAAAGGCGTTGCACCCCACTTCCTGCGCGTCCACCGCGCGGAGGTTATAGTATTCCAGATACCGCTTGGCGTAAGCGCTGCTGCCGCACTGGATGGGCAGCACCTGCTGCCCGCTGAGCAGCCGCCAGTATAAGTCCTGCCCGCGCGTCACCGGCCCTACGATGGGCATGGCTTCAAGGGCGGGGTATACCAGACACAGCTCGGTGGAGCTGCCGCTCTCGGTCAGGGCTTCCAGCACCACCGAGGCGCTGCCGATGCCCCATTGGGTGGTGCTGTCGGTGGTGTTCTCAATGACCACCGCAGCTGCCCGCTGCTCCGGGTACAGCAGCTGCTGCCCGGTAAGCGGGTCTGCCGGGGCGGTACTTTCTGCGGGGGCAGCGGCGGTGCTCCCGCAGCTGCCCAGCAGCACCGCGCACAGCACGGCTGCACCAAGGCGCAGGCTCCATTTGCGTTTCATGGACTTCTCCCCTTACTGATAGTTGAAGTTTTGCCACTCGTCATCGTCCACGATGGCCAGATAGGTCTTGCCCCGGTTGAAGCAGATCTCGCTGCCATCGGCGGCGTAGACCTTGAGCGGGTGCTCCGGGGATGCCTTCTGCCATGTGCCGTGCTGCACCGCGCCCCGGGTGAAGAAATAGGCTTCGCCGCCGGACACATAGTCCACCTGCTGCACGCCGCCGGAGTCGCCGGGGTAGTCCGCGATGCCTGCAAAACAGACCAGCAGGTTGGTAAAACCAAGCTGCTTTCCGGTCAGCTCGTCCACGGTGTTTTCAAAAGCACCGTCGGCGCGGCTGTACATGGACATTTTATAAAGGTGTTCCCAGCGGTTGTAGCTGAAGGTGGTCTTGTAGCTGTCCGAGTGCACGATGTTGATGGTCTTGGCGGCGGCAGCACCGGACATCTTGTTCTCTGCGCCGGTGCGGTAGTCCGCAAAGCGGAAGAAGGTGCTCTCGTAGGGATATTCCAGCCCGATGCCTGCGTTGGCGGCGGCCTGCCGGATCTCGGCACCGGAGGTGAACTCGGTGTGCTCATACGCCACGTTGCGGCCGCGGCTGTCGCGGTGCGCCACATGGGGGTGAGTAGTGGTATTAAAATAGCTCTTGCCGCCGATGTTCAGGCCGGAGTAGTTATACACGTTGATGAACTTGGTGCAGGGGGCGCTTTCGCCGTCGTGGTAGTACAGCGCCTGCCACGGCATGAGCAGCTGCAAAAACTGGTCGCGGCCGGAGCGCAGCGGCCCCACCTCCGGGATGGCGTTGGCGTCGTGGTACACCGCGCAGAAGCGGGAGATGCCGCCCTCCACCTTGCTCTCGATGAGCAGGTCAGCCGAGCCGATGCCGCGCTGCGGGCGGGCGTTCTGCCGCTGGGTGTTGCTGATGTTGTTCACCATCACGCCGACAATGCGGCCGTTGCTGCGGCGCGGCTCGCCGGTAAGGGGGTCGGCGTTATAGGCGGGCAGGCTGCTGTCGGCGCTCTCTGCCGGGGCTTCGGATGCCGCTCCTGCGTCCGGGGCAGCGGCTTCGGTGCTTTCAGAGGATGCAGAGCTGCCCTTCCCGAAGGTCTGCTGCAGCCAGTCGGAAAAGCCGTTGCCCACACAGGCGCTGCCGGCGGGCGCGTAGCCGGACAGAGCCAGCGAGGCGGCTGCCAGCCCCGAGACACGGAGAACGGTACGACGCGTGATCTTTTTCATGCAAAAAACCTCCTGATCAAGAAAGCTCTGCGCAGCCCCGGCGCTGTCGGAACGGTTGCGCGCGGTGGATGAAAACGAACGGCCCTTCGGCACTGCTTTGATTGTAATAGTTCTTGCGGCGTTTGTAAAGTGAAAATTAACGGCAAAGCGCTTTACCTGTGCTGCTCTGCTAAGCTCTGCAGCATCTCGTGCAGCTGGGCGCGGACGGCGGCGGGGGCGGTGACCTCTACCTTGCCGCCAAAGCCGCACACCCAGCCGAAAAACTGCTGGCTGACGCAGATGGGCACGTCAAAGTGGAAGTGCTCCGCGTCCTCCGGGCAGAACACCGGCTCGCGGCCAAAGCGCTCCCGCATGACCGGCTCAAGGTCGGCAGTGCACCGCAGGGTGACCCGGTACTCGGTGCCGCCGAACATATTAAAGTGCTTGCGCAGGTAGGCGGGCAGGTCGAAGGTGCGGAAGAACTCCTTGCCCCGGCGTGGCTCGTCCAGCACCAGCACCCCGGCCATCCGGTCCACCCGGTAGTGACGCACCGGGGGCGCTTTTTCGTCCTGATAGGCAATGAGGTAATAGCAGCCGTTTTCCCACGCAAGCTGCCACGGGCTTACGGTGCGCACGGCGCTGCTGCCCTTGTAGCGGAACTGCACCAGACACCCCCGGTTGATGGCGGTGTGCAGCGCGTCGATGCTGTACAAAAGGGTCTGGCTGTCGGTCTTGGGACGTCCGTCCACATACACCTGACGCTGCAATTGGGTGCCCTCGTAGTCGGAGCAGAGGGCTTCCAGCTTGTGGATGATGCGCTTGCTGGTGCGCGCCGAGATGACGCTGCTGGACTGTACCGCGTCCACCAGCAGCTTCAGCTCCGAAAGCTCGAATGCACGGCTTGCCATCCAGTACCCGCCGCCGCGCCCGCGCTGCAGCTGGATGTCGTAGCCCAGACTGCGCAGGGTGTCGATATCGCTGTAAATGCTCTTGCGCTCGGCCAGAATGCCCTGATTTTCCAGCAGCTGCACCAGCTGGGGCACGTTCAGGCGGTGGTTCTCGTCGGTGCGCTGCTCAAGGATGCGCAGCAGCGTTACCAGCTTGGATTTCTGTCCTTCCTGCTTGGGCATGGGGCAATACCTCCGTCACGGTTTATTCCGGCAGCTTTTTGTCAAAGGCGGCGCGGCGCTGGGTGGAAAGGCGGAACATCTGTTCCAGCTTGTCCCGGTCGTCCGCCACAAGGGCGGCGCGCATCTCCTGCAGGGCAGAATCAAACTGGTCGATCTCGCTGATCAGGTTCTGCTTGTTCCACAAAAACAGCTCTGCCCACATTTTGTCGTTGATGCGTGCAATGCGGGTCAGGTCGCGGAAGGAGTCGCCGGTGTATTCGCACAGCGAGGAGTTGTCGTTGGCGCACATCAGGCTTACGGCGATGGCGTGGCACAGCTGGCTGACATAGCCGATCATCCGGTCGTGCTCCTGCACGGTCAGGGTGCAGATGTGCTTGAAGCCCAGCACCTCGGCCAGCTCCTTTGCCCACTGGATGCCCACAGGGGTGTTCTTTTCGGTGGGGGTGATGATGAAGTTTGCCGGGGCAAAATTCACCTCGGCGGCGTGCTCCACGCTGGAAGTCTCGCGGCCGGCCATGGGGTGGCTGGCGATGAACTCCACCCCCGCCGGGCACAGTGCCTGCACCGGCTCCACAAGGCCGGTCTTGACGCCGGAAACATCCGTAAAGATGCACCCGGGCTTGAGCAGGGAACCGTAGGTTCGGAACCAGTCCAGCAGCGCGGTGGGGTACAGGCCAAAGATGATATGGTCGGCCTGCCGGACAAGATCCTCAAAATCGTGGGTCTTACCGCTGGCGATATAGCCGTGCTCCAGCGCGTACTGCAAGTGTCCCTCGCTGCGGTTGATGCCGTCCACATGGAAGCCGGCGCGGGTCAGCTCCAGCGCGTACTTGCCGCCCAGCAGACCCAGACCCACTACGAGATAACGTTTTGTTTTATCAAGCATCTTCTACCTCCACGCCAAGCGGCGCTGCATCTGCAAAAAAGCCTGGCCAGCTCTTCTGGATGGCTTCGGCATCGTCCACGGTCAGGGGCAGTGCGGCGGCGGCAGCCAGCACCGCAAGGCTCATGACCACCCGGTGGTCGTTGTGGCCGTGCAGCGGGGCGGCAGGGGCGTGCAGAAGCCCGGCACAGCCCTGCACCGTGATGGTGCCGCCGTCGCTTTCCAGCACGCCGCCGCAGGCGCGCAGCTCGGCTTCCATAGCCGCGATGCGGTCGCTCTCCTTCAACCGCAGCCGCTGGGCGTTGCGGATGACGGTGGTGCCCTTGCACAGCAGGCCAAGAACCATCAGCACGGGGCCAAGGTCGGGGCAGTCCGCAAGGTCGATGTCCACCCCATGCAGGGGCGCTTTTGCAAAGGTGATGCTGTCGCCTTTGCGGGTGAACACCGCGCCGCACCGGCGTAGGATGTCCAGAATGGCAGCATCGCCTTGCAAAGTGTCCGGCGCAAGGCCGGTGATGGTCACCCCGCCGCACACCGCGCCCAGCACCGCCGGGAAAGCAGCCTGACTGTAATCGCCCTCCACGTTGTAGTCGCAGGGGCGGTACTGCTGCCCGCCGGGCAGCAGCAGGGTGGTTTCGTCCAGCCAGCGGCTGTGCACCCCAAAAGCGGCCTGCACGGCGCGGGTCATGTCGATGTAGCTGCGGCTCTCTACCGGGGGGATGAGGTGCAGGGTGCTATCCCCGGGCAGCAGCGGCAGCGCGAACAGCAGCCCGCTGATGAACTGGCTGGACACGTTGCCCGCCAGCCGGTAGTCCCCGGGGGTCAGTGCGCCCTCCACGGTCAGCCCGGCGGGGGACTGCTCAAACCGTAGATTCTGCTCGCGATATAACGTTTCGTATACGGATTGCGGGCGCTCCATCAGCCGCCCGCGCCCGGTAAAGGTGACCGGCTGGCCGGTCAGGCTGGCGATGGGGATCAAAAACCGCAGGGTGCTGCCGCTTTCGCAGCAGTCCACCGGGGCGGTCAGGGGCAGAAAATGCCCAAGCCCCTGCACAGTGGCATCGTCCGCGCCGGTGTCCACGGCGGCGCACAGCTGCGCGGCGGCGGACAGGGTGGCAGAGATGTCCTTGCTGAATTCCAGATGGGTGATATGGGAGCGTCCCACGGCCAGCGCGGCGCACAGCACGGCGCGGTGCGCCATGCTTTTGCTGGGCGGCGCGGCGATCACGCCCCCGATGCCGCCGGGGGCAGGTCTGATGGTTACTAGCATAGCGGTGTTATCCTTTTGCAATTTCCCCCGGGCAGCGCTTCAGGCGCCCCCTTGGGGGAGCTGGCGCGCCAGCGCCTGAGGGGGTAAACGGTTTACATCTCCCGGCCGATAGCCCAAGCCACCTGACGGCACTTTGCCATGGCCTGTGCAAAGGCGTCCGGGGTCAGGCACTGTGCGCCGTCGCTCCATGCGTGCTGGGGGTCGTAGTGCACCTCTACCTCCAGACCGTCCGCACCGGCAGCCACGGCGGCGATCATCATCGGCTCTACCAGATTGGCCTTGCCGGTGGCGTGGCTGGGGTCTACCACGATGGGCAGATGGGTCTTTTCGTGGATGATGGGCACGGCGGAAAGATCCAGCGTGTTGCGGGTGTATTTTTCAAAGGTGCGGATGCCGCGCTCGCAGAAGATGACCTGCTCGTTGCCGCCGGCCATGATGTACTCGGCGCTCATGATCCACTCCTCGATGGTGTTGCACAGGCCGCGCTTGAGCAGCACGGGCTTGTGCATCTTGCCCACGGCCTTGAGCAGCTGGAAGTTCTGCATGTTGCGGGCACCGATCTGCACCACGTCCACATACTCCTCAAACTCCGGGATGCGGTCCTCGCTCATCAGCTCGGAAACGATGGGCAGGCCGGTGGCTTCGCGTGCCTTTACCATATCCAGAATGCCCTCGGTCTCCAGACCCTGAAAGGCATAGGGAGAGGTGCGGGGCTTGTAGGCACCGCCGCGGAACAGCGCTGCGCCGCCCGCCTTGACCCCCTGCGCGATGCGCAGTGCCTGCTCGGCGTTCTCGATGCTGCAGGGGCCCGCCATCACGGCGATCTTTTCCTTGCTGCCGATCTTCACGCCGCCGCAGTCGATGACCGAGTCTGCGGGATGGAACAGGCGGTTTGCGCGCTTATAGGGCGCAGACACGCGGGTAACGTTGTCGATCCACGGGTTTGCCAGCACGTCCCGCTCGTCGATCTTGGTGGTGTCGCCCACCAGACCGAACACGTTGTAGTCCTTGCCGGTGATCAGGGTCACGTCCAGACCCTGCTTTTCGAATTTATCAACGATCTTTTCCAGTTCTTCTTTAGGAGTGCCTTTTTTGGTGGAGATGATCATGGGAGGTCGTTCCTTTCCTGTTTGTTCTTTACATCACGATATGTGCCTTACTGGAGCCGTCGGTGCGCAGCAGCTGCGCCAGCCAGATGCAGGCGTGCAGGTAGCCCTGCGGGCCTTCGCCGATAAAATGTCCCTGACAGCCAAAGGACACCACGTCCGTCTTGCGGAAGGGCTCGCGCTCGTCCGGGGCGTCCAGCATCACCTCTACGGCGGGCACGCTGCACAGCCGCAGCGCGTCCAGAATGGCTACGCTGTAATGGGCGTAGCCGCCGGGGTTCAGCACGATGCCGTCCACCCGCCCCGGGGCGGACTGGATCTCGTCGATGAGATCGCCCTCGTGGTTGGACTGGCAGATGTCCGTCTCAATGCCAAGCTGGTCGCAGCCCGCCTGCACATAGTCCATCAGGCCGGTGTAGTCCACTTCGCCGGGTACGCCGGGCTCAGACCAGCGCGCCAGATTGATGTTGGGCCCGTTAAGAATCAAAAATTTCATCCAGTGCCTCCTGTGCAGCTGCCAGCGTCTGGGCCAGCGTGCCGGTGTTAGAAATCACCGCATCTGCGGCGGCAAGGTACAGCGGGCGGCGCTGGGCTTCCATGGTGCGCAGCGCCTCGGCGCTGGAAGAAAGCGGGCGGTCGCCGCCCACAGCCAGCGCTTCCACCGGACGGTCGATGAACAGCACCACGCCGTTCTGGCGCAGGGCGCGGACATTCTCTGCCCGCTTCACCGCGCCGCCGCCGCAGGAGAGCACAAGTCCCTTTTCCTTGCCGAAACGGGCGATCTGCGCGGCTTCCTTTGCCCGGAAGCCCGCTTCGCCCTCGGCGGCAAAGATATCCGGGATGCTGCGTCCGTCTGCCTTGACGATCTCCTCGTCCAGATCCACAAGCGGTCTGCCCAGCTGCTTTGCCAGCAGGCGGCCAAGGGTGGATTTGCCGCAGGAGGGCATCCCCACAAGGGCGATGTTCAGCGTCTCGCGGCGCAGCGCAGCGGTAATGCGCCGCACCTCGCCCGGGGCGTCCTCGAACTTGCGGCCAAGGAAGTATTCGGCGGCATACACCGCCTGTGCCACCAGCATCTCCAGCCCGCCTACGGCTACCGGCACACCGGCGTCCTCGGCGCGGAGAATGAGTTCGGTCTTGTTGGGGTTATAGACCACGTCCACCACGGCTTCCAGCCCGGGCATGGCGGCGACGTCCAGACTGCACACGCCCACGTTGGGGTACATCCCGGCGGGGGTGGTGTTGAACACCACCTGTGCGCCGCTGCGCACGGCTTCGGCGTAGCTCAGCTCGCCCTTTTCCGGGTCGGGGGTGCGGCTGACCGTCAGCACTTTGGCAGCGCCTTTGTCCAGCGCCACCGCGCGGGTAGTGTTGTGGGTGCCGCCGGTGCCCAAGATGAGCACGGTCTTGCCCGCAAGCTCCACGCCGTGGGCTTCGCACAGGTGGGCAAAGCCCAGATAATCGGTGTTGTAGCCGTAGAGCAGGCCGTTTTTATTGACCACCGTGTTCACCGCGCCGATGGCGCGGGCGCGGGGGTCGATAAAGGAGCAGTACTCCATCACCAGCTTTTTATAGGGGATGGTCACATTGATGGCCTTGAACTGCCGCCGCTGCAAAAAGGCGCGGGCGTCTGCCTCGGTGGGCAGGGGGCACAGCTCGTAGCTGTACCCGCAGAGCAGCTCATGGATGGTCTTGGAGTAGGAGTGTCCCAGCTTGCCGCCGATGAGTCCGTATTCCATCTCAGCCCTCCTTCCGGTAGCCGGTGGGGTCGGTCATCCACCGGGCACCGTACCGGGCGGTGAGCAGATCGCCCACCGCAAGGGCGGCGGCGCAGGTCTGCACAATGGCGGCCCGGGGCACGATGCAGGGGTCGTGCCGTCCCTGAATGGACAGTTGTGCGTCCTTTTTGGCGATATAGTCCACCGTGTCCTGCTGCTTGTAGATGCTGGGGGTGGGCTTGACAGCGGTGCGGAACACCACCGGCATACCGTTGGCGATGCCGCCGTTGATGCCCGCGTTGTGGTTGGTGGCGGTGACCACCGCGCCCTCCGCCGTCATGCGGAAGGCGTCGTTCGCTTCCGAGCCGCGCAGCCCGGCAAAGCCGAAGCCGGTGCCGAACTCGATGCCCTTGACCGCCGGGATAGAAAAGGCCAGATGGGCGATCTCGCTCTCCACGCTGTCAAAGTAGGGCTCACCGATGCCGGCGGGCAGGCCGAGGATGGCAGTCTCCAGCACGCCGCCCACACTGTCGCCCTCGGCACCGGCGGCGCGGATGGCGGCTTTCATGGGCTCTTCCACGGCGGCGTCCAGCACCGCAAAGCCCTCGGTCTTGGCGGTAAGCGTCCCCACCTGTGCCGCAAGGGCGGCGGGGTCGTCCAGCGCAAAGGGGGTATCGGCAAGCCCTGCGCACCGGGCGATGTGGGTGGTGATATCAATGCCCGCCCGCTGCAATGCGGCAAGCACGATGCTGCCGCCTGCCACCAAAGCGGCAGTCACCCGGCCGGAAAAGTGCCCGCCGCCCCGGGCGTCCTGAAAGCCGTGGTACTTGGCGTAGGCGGTAAAGTCCGCGTGGCCGGGGCGCAGAAGGTCGGCGGTCTTGGCGTAGTCGCCGCTGCGGGTGTTCTGGTTTTCGATCATCAGGGCGATGGCGGTGCCGGTGGTGTGGCCGTTTACCACACCGGACAGCAGCTGCACCGCATCCGCCTCCACACGGGGGGTGGAAAGTCCGTTGCCCCGGGCGCGGCGCTTATCCATGCAGGCGGCGAGAAAGCTCTCGTCCACCGGCACACCGGCGGCCATGCCGTCCAGCACTGCGCCCACAGCGCGGCCATGGCTCTCGCCGAAAATGGTCAGCGAAAGGTCGCTGCCAAAGGTGTTTTTCATGGGTCAGTCCTCCATGCCCAGCAGCGGGCGCAGCCCCTCCACAGGGATGGTCTCGGCGCGCCAGCAGCCAAGGCCGGGCACCTTGATGATGGTGATCTGCCCACCCTGCGCTTTTTTGTCGTGCAGCATCTCGGCCAGCACCTTTTCCTTATCGTAGGCGGTGCGGGTGGGTAACCCTAAGCGGCGGTACACGCCGCGCACCCGCTTTTGCAGCGCCTTGGATTCGATCATGGGCAGCATACCCAGCGCCACACACTCGCCGTGGAACAGGCCGGTGGTGCGGCGTCCCTTGATGCCCTTCACGGCTTCGATGCCGTGGCCGATGGTGTGGCCGAAGTTCAGCGCCTTGCGCATCCCCTGCTCGGTCTCGTCCTGCTCCACGATGCTCTTTTTAAAGCGCAGGCTGCGGCAGATGATCTCGCCGATGCGGTCGTCCACGTCCTCTTTTTCAAAGATGGAGAACAGCTCCGGGTCAGCCAAGAGACCTGCCTTGACGGCCTCGGCCAGACCGTTGATGAAGTGGCGGCGGGGCAGGGTGGACAGGGTGTCCGGGTCCACGATGACCAGCTTGGGCTGCCAGAAGGCACCCACGATGTTCTTGGTGTCGCCAAGATCCACGGCGGTCTTGCCGCCGATGGAGGAATCGATCATGGAAAGGGTGGTAGTGGGGCAGTTGATAAAATCAATGCCGCGCATATAGATGGAAGCGGCAAACCCGGCAAGGTCGCCCACCACGCCGCCGCCCACGGCTACCACAAGGTCGCCGCGCCCCATGCCGAAGTCCAGCATCTGCCGCAGCACAGTTTCCAGAATTTTAAAGCTCTTGCTGGCTTCGCCCTGCGGTACGGTGATGATGGTGGCGTCCTTGCACTGGTCGGCTACCATCTGTGCGTACTGTGCGGGCACACCGCTGTCGGTGACCACCGCCACCCGGCGGTCCAACCGGGCGAACTGGTACAGGTTTTCCAGCGAGCCGCGCTTGACGATGATGTCGTAGCTGCGCTCACCCAGATTCATGGTCAGCTTGGTTCCGATAAAATCACTCATTTTGTATACACTCCTAACAGCCGCACCGTCCGGCAGGTGCGGTTAAGCTCGCGCAGCAGCGCGGCGGTCTCGCCGGCGGCGGCATCGCCCACCAGCTCTACGTAAAAATAATATTCAAAGGGGACGTGCGGCATGGGGCGGCTCTTGATGGACTCCATATTGAAGCCGCTGGCACCGATGACCTGAATCACCTCCGCCAGTTTGCCGGGCTTGTTGTCCACCGTGAACAGCAGCGAGAACCGGTTGCCCGCCGTGGGCTTTTCGCGGCTGAGCACGATGAACCGGGTGGTGTTGTCGCCGTCGGTGTTGATGTTGGGCACCAGAATTTCCAGCCCGTACAGGGCGGCAGTCTCGGCGCTGGCAATGGCGGCCTTTGTCGCATCGCCGCTTTCTGCCACGAACTTTGCAGCCATGGCGGTGTTGGCCATGGCTGTGGCGGGCAGACGGAACTGCTTTAAAAAGGTCTCGCTCTGGGCAATGGCCTGCTGGTGGCTGTACACGGTGCGCAGCTGGGAAAGCTGGGTGCCCGGCAGCACCAGCAGGTTCTGGGAGATGGGCAGGTCGTACACATCCACCACCCACAGCTCCGGGTGGTTATAACACAGGTCCAGCACGGCGGAAACGTCCCCGGCGTGGCTGTTTTCAAAGGGTACTACGCCGTGAGCGGCTTCGCCCGCGGCAACGGCCTCGAATACCTCGTCCCACGTGGAATAGCTCACGGCTTCGGCGTGGGGGAACAGCGCCTTGAGGGCGATGTGGGCAAATGCACCTTCCACTCCCTGATAGGCGGCGCGATTACGTCCCAGCACAGCGGCTTCGTATTGCTTGGCAAGATCCATCATGTGCTGGACATGGTCTTTATAGTAAGGGCGCAGCGCGGGCTGCTGAATGCGGGCTGCGGCCTTTTCCAGCACGGCGGCCTCCCGGGCGGCATCGTAGATGGGCAGACCGTGCGCCCGCTTATATTCGGCTACCTGCAAAACAGCAGCCATCCGGCGCTCGAACAGCGCAGCCAGCTGCGCATCCACCGTGTCGATCTCGGCACGGGCTTGTTCCAGTGCGTCCATGGGGGTCACATCCTTTTTGGTCGGTTTTTGCGGGGATACCTAGTAAGTATACCATAACCGGGACAGAGAAACAACAAACCGTCCTCCATTTGAGGGTGGAGAAAATTTCAAATCAGCCATGGGTAAAAAGACAAAAATAGAAAACAGAAACGCACCCACAGTCCGTTTTTGTGCCCTGAAAAGCAGGGAAAACGAACGTGGATGCGTTGAAACAGAACTCCCTCAGTCAAAACCTGACGGTTTTGCCAGCTCCCTCTGGGAGGGAGCCTCTGGCGAGAAGGCAAACTTTACCTCTATGCCAAAGGCCCCATCTCCGAGGGGGCTGTCATTGAGCGTAAGCGAAATGACTGGGGGAGTTTGATTATTTATTCTTCAAAATATCCTCCCAGCTGCGGGCTTTGCCGTAATAGCGCCCGTAGGGGTTATCAAGGTCTGCGGCGCGGGGACTGGGCGGCGCGGACGGCTGGGGCTTGGGAGTGCGGTCAAAGGTGATGTGCACGGCAGCGCCGCCGGCTTTGATGCGGAAGCGCATCTTTAATGCTCCTCCCCGGCGGTGGAGACAGCCCCGGCGGTCAGGTTTGCCCAAAGGGGCTCGCTGTTTTCCAGCAGGGAAGCGGATTCCTTCAGCCATGCGCCCCGGATGCCGATATAGTAATCTGCCAGCAACTGCTGGCTGTCGCCGCTGGCGCTCTGCACCGCGTCCGAGGTGTAGCTGCCCAGCTCCATCCCGGTCAGCACCGGGCAATCCGTCCAGCGGTAGACCATGTTCCACCAGTCGCTGTCGGCATCGGACTTGGGCAGATGACCGTCCAGATACCGCAACGTGCCGGTGGTCTGCTGGAAGCCAGCAGGGTCATACAGGATAAAGATGGAGCTGAGGGAGCTTTGGATATCGGTGGAAAGCTTGGTGGTGCCCGCCATATCCAGATAAGCGTCCGAGTCCTCGCTGTTGAAAGCCATGGTGTACTGGTTCAGCTTCACCACCACCTTGCCGTCTCCGTTGCAGTCCTCGCCGTAGGCGGCAAGCTGCTGTTGCAGGGCGGTGACGGTGGCTTCGGGCAGGTAGTAGGGGCTGACCACCGCAATGTTGTAATCCGGGTGGGTGGTCAGGAAATACTGCCCGATAAAGCAGTACGCCACGAACGCACCCGCAATGCCGAAGATGAGCACCCATTTCAGGTTGTAGTCCCACCAGTTTGCCCAGCGCTCCTTGCGGCTGTACTGCCGCTCCTTGCGGGGCTTGAGGTCCTTGGGGTCAATGTCGCGTTCGTAACGGTAGCTTGCCATAAAATAGTTCTCCTGTGTGATGAAACGAGCGGGAAACGCTGTTACTTCAGTGCAGCCAGAATGCTCTGGCGCACGGCATCGGGCAGCTGCTTCTGCTCGGCCTTGCTCATGCCGGCGGTCTGGATGGGGGGCATGATCTTGATGCGCACACTGCCCGGGCGGCAGCGGTTGCCATTGCTCTCAAACAGGGCGCGTGCACCGGTCACAGCCACCGGCACCACCGGGGCACTTGTCTTGACCGCAATGCGGAAAGCGCCGGCCTTGAACTCGCCTGCGCCGCCCTCTTCGCCCTTGTAGCGGGTGCCCTCGGGGAAGATGACGAAGCTGCGGCCGCCCTCCACGATGGCGGTGGCATCGTTCAGTGCCCGCACCGAGGCGCGCACATCGTCACGCTGCACGAACACGCAGCCCAGCAGCTTCATCCAGCGGTTGAGCAGGGGGATCTTTTCCAGCTCTTCCTTGGCAAGGATGCCGTGGGGCTTTTCCAGTCCTGCCAGCAGCAAAGGGATGTCGTAGTAGCTGCGGTGATTCGCCACGAATACGCAGGGACGGTCTTTGGGGATGTTCTCCAGCCCTTCCACCGACAGGGACACACCGGTCACCTTTAAAATGCCTCGGCTCCAGCGGGGAATATGCTGGTTCACGATCTGCTCCACGGCGGCGGTATCTCCGGCGGCTGCGGCGCGCTCGGCGCGGCGCAGGATGCCGTAATGCAGGATCATGTACCCGAACAGATAAATAAACATCGCAATGGTGCGAAGAATGCTCATAATGGTTTCCTCCTATTGCAAAAAATGCCATTGTCATTGTAGCACACTTTGCACAAAAAAGGGAGAGATAAATATTTTTTTACAATTAGCCCCGGTTGTATCTTGCAAAGTTGACAAAATACGGGTATATTTATATCTGTAAAGCCAGCACAATGGCACTTTCCAGACAAAACGCCTGCGGTGCCGGTTAAAAACGTAAGAGAGGTACCGCAGTTACTATGGGTCTTTTTCCTTCTGCCAACGATTTCAAGGCCGGGAAGGGTGTCGAAAAGGACGCCCCCCGCAAGACCGGCATCGGCCGCTTTTTTGAGCTTGTAGGCCGTGATATGAACGGGATGTTCCTTGCAAACCTGCTGACCTGCATCGGGTTTGCACCGGTCATCTGTCTGGTGTACATCGGCTTTTTGCAGAACAGCCTGCCGGTGATGCTGGGCAGCGCCGCCGTAGGCGGTCTGCTGGCGGGCCCGGCACTGGCAGGAATGTACGATACCGTCCTGCGCGCACTGCGCGACGAGGCGGGCTATTGGTGGGTGACCTACCGCAAGGCGTTCAAGCGCAACTTTAAAGCCAGCCTTGCGCCGGGCGTGCTGTACACCGTGGTGGTCACGCTGCAAATTTTCCTCGTCTATTTCTGCTTCAATATGCTGTACCACGGCACGAACGTGGGCATCCCGCTGTGGGTGGCTACGGTGCTCAATCTGGTGCTGTTCCAGATGCTGTTTGCCTATATGTGGCCGCAGGTGGTGCTGCTGGATCAGCCTTTGAGCCTGACTTTGAAAAACAGCATCAACTGCATGATCGCCTTTCTGCCCCACGCACTGGCTGCCGCCATCGTGCAGGTGCTGTTCTGGGGCGTGGTGATCCTGTGTATGCCGCTGGGGCTTTTCCTGATGCTGATCTTCGGTTTCTGGTTCGTCACCGAGGTGTCCTGCCAGATCGTGTACGGTGATATCGACCGGGTGTTCCACATCGAGGAGAACATCCGCAAAATGAAGGACGCCGAGCTGGAAGCAGCCCTGAAAGAGGACTACGCCGACGACGACACCCCGGAAGAATAAGCGATAATGCTGCGGAAAGGAGCGATGTCCCATGGAACAACGGAATAATCTTGTGCTGCAGGGGACAGAAACCTTTTCCCGCGGGCAGCTGGACAACCTTGCGCTGGAAAACGGCGCACTGGTGCTGGACAGCGTGGCAGGGCGCAGCCTTTTGTACGGCAGCTACACCACCCCGGAGTTTGCCATGCCGGCCTTCTGCAACCTGAACGTCAGCTGGAACGCCCACGCACCCCGGGACACCATGGTGGAGGTGCGCTGCCGGGTATATGCGGCAGGGGCGTGGACGGGCTGGATGAGCTTTGGCAAGTGGGCACCGGATTATCCCCGGTGCAGCGTGTCCAGCCACAGCGAGGACGGCATGATCTTTTTGATGGGCGATACCGTCACGGTAGCTGCCCCGGGCGGCGGCACCGGCGTGCAGCTGCAGGTGAACCTTTCCACCAACAACGATAAAGTTAGCCCGGCGGTGCGTCTGCTGGCGGCGGCGGTGCGTCCTCTTGCGTGGGAAAAGCACAACGGCCACCCGCTGAACCGGCGGCTCTATCTGCCGGAATACTGCCTTTCTGCCCACGACCCCAGCTTTGGGCGGGAGATGGATCTGCCGCTGGTCATGGCGGCGCTGATGAACCGCTGGGGCGAGGATATTCTGCCGGAGGAAGTGGCCTACGCCATGGAGGACGGCAGCACCCGCTCTACCGGCAACACCGCCTTTGCTGCCGCCGCCGCAGGCTGCTGCGGCTACCCCTGCTGGCAGGCGTGGATGGACCTTGCCGACCTGCGGGAGCAGATCCACGACGGCTGCTCGGTGGCAGTACAGGTGGAGCGGCGGGTGCGCGGCCAGCGCGACCCGATGCGGCTGTGGATGGGGCTGCGCGGCTTTGGCCACGATGACGCTGTAATGGCAGATTTTGTGCTGCTGAACGACCCCACCGCCGATACTGACGGCGCAGTGAACTGCACCATGGCGCTGGTGGATTTTATGCGTTACTTTACCGGCAAGGCCATTGCCCTGCGGCCAAAGCAGCGGGAGGCTGAGGCCGACCGTCCCCGGCGGCTGCGCTGCGAGCTGCACGCCGGCACCCAGCCGGGCACTTACTACTTTGAGCGGCGGGGAGAGCCCGCAGACCTGCCGGAGGATTTTTCCGGCTGGATCGCCTGCGCGCCCCACGACGGCGTGGCGCACGCCACCACCGCCCACCGCACCTTTTTGCGCTGTACCCGCACAGAGGACGGCGGGGTACAGTTCCCGCCGGAGCTGCTGGCCGCAGGCGGGCGCTGCAGCGTGTATGCAGTGGATCAGACCGGCACCATGCGGGTAGCAGAGGTACGGCTGCCGAAGCCGACCCCCGTACCTGCAAGCACAGAACCCAAAGCCAGCGGCCAGACCGGGGACGCCCCGGCACAGCCGTAAGCTTTTTCAGGGCGATATATGAAACAGGAGGAACACATTATGGCAAAGACGATCATCACTTTGGGCCGTGAGTACTGCACCGGCGGACGCTTCATCGCAGAGGATGTGGCAAATGCACTGGGCATCAAGCTTTACGACAAGGAGCTGATCACCATGGCAGCAAAGAACTCCGGTTTGTCGGAGGAGGCTGTTGCCGCCAGCGAGAAACGGCACACCCACAGCCTGCTGTACAGCCTGTACACCATGGGCAATGAGCTGCCGCTGGGCGATCAGGTGTTCATTCTGCAGAGCCGTATCATCAAGCAGCTGGCTGAGGAAGGCCCCTGCGTGATCCTTGGCCGCTGCGGTGACTACGTCCTGCGGGAGCGCAAGGACGTGCTGCGGGTGTTCGTGTATGCACCCAAGGAGTGGCGCCTGCAGTACGCCAAGACCAACCCTCTGGTAAAGGCCAAGGACGAAAAGGGCATCAAGGACGAGGTGGAAAAGACCGACCGCAACCGCTCGGCCTACTACAACTACTACACCCAGAACCGCTGGGGCGATGCCCACAACTACGATCTGGCCATCAACGCCGCCCTTGGCCGCGAGACCTGCGTGAAGATGATCCTGGACGCAGCCGCCGCAAAGGAAAAGACGCTGTGACCCCCGGCAAGACCCAATAAACAACGACAGAACGTGGGCAGGGCGCTTCTGCGCCCTGCCCATGTTTCCGGCAAGGAGAAATCGTGAAAACAAATCAATCGCAGACCGCACCCGCCGAGGTGCGGGAAAACATCATGGGCACCATGGAGATCAACCCCCTTTTGCTGAAACTCAGCATCCCGATGATGATCTCCATGCTGGTGCAGGCGCTGTACAACGTGGTGGACTCGGTGTTCGTGTCCCATGTCAGTGAGAGCGCCCTCACCGCCGTATCGCTGGCATTTTCATTGCAGAATGTCATGATCGCCGTAGGCGTGGGCACCGGCGTGGGCGTGAACGCCCTGCTGAGCAAGAGCCTTGGCGAAAAGAACCAGAGCCGTGCCAACGCCACCGCAGAAAACGGCATCTTCCTTTCCCTGTGCAGCTTTGCGGTGTTTTTTGTCATCGGCCTTACCTGCATGAAGCCCTACTTCTACGCCCAGACCAGTGACCCCGTCATCGCACAGCAGGGCATCCAGTATCTTTCGGTGTGCTGCATCTTCAGTCTGGGTATTTTCACCCAGACCATGGGCGAAAAGCTGCTGGCCGCCACCGGCCGCACCCAGCTGAGCATGATCAGCCAGCTGGTGGGTGCAGTGGTGAACATCATTCTGGATCCCATCTTCATCTTCGGCTACTGCGGGCAGGCGCTGTCCGGCACCACCGGCGCAGCGGTGGCTACGGTCATCGGCCAGTTCTGCGGTGCAGGTATGACGTTGTACTTCAACACCCGCAAAAACCCGGATATCCAGATCAGCTTCAAGGGCTTCCGCCCCAGTGCCAAGGCCATCGGCCGCATCTACACCGTGGGTCTGCCCAGCATCGCCATGCAGTGCGTGGGCAGCCTGATGACCTTCGGCATGAACCTGATCCTGATGGCCTTCTCTGCCACGGCGGTGGCGGTGTTCGGCGTCTACTTCAAGCTGCAAAGCTTTGTGTTTATGCCCATTTTCGGCCTGAACAACGGCATGGTGCCCATCATCGGCTACAACTATGGTGCCCGCAGACCGGACCGCGTGAAAAAGACCATCAAGCTGTCGGTATGCTACGCCGAGGGCATCATGCTGGCGGGCTTCTGCATCTTCCAGTTCGCACCCGGGCTGGTGCTGAGCATCTTTGCCGCCAGCGACGCCATGCTGGCCATCGGCATCCCGGCCATGCGCATCATCTGCCTGCACTTTTTGCTGGCGGGCGTCAGCATCGTACTCAGCTCGGTGTTTCAGGCGCTGGGCAACGGCGTTTTCAGCCTGATCGTTTCGGTCTGCCGTCAGCTGTTCGTGCTGCTGCCGGCAGCGTGGCTGCTGGCACAGACCGGCAGTGTCAACAATGTCTGGTGGGCCTTCCTCATTGCGGAAGTCGTCAGCATCCTGATGAGCCTGGCCTTCTATGCCCGTATCAACAAGACCACCATCGCACCCCTGTACCACTGACCCGGGTGCGGGCAGCGGCCCTGCAAACGAAAGGAACGTGATCTCTATGGTAAAAAAGCTGAAGTGGAACCTGATCTTCATGAGCCTGCTGTATGTCGGGCTGGGCATTTTTCTGGTCATGAAGCCCGGCACGGCGCTGAACATCGTCTGCTATGCGCTGGGCGGCGTGGTGCTGGCCTGCGCAGCGGTGCAGCTGATCCGCTACTTTGTGGTGGAGCGCGGGGTGTTCCAGAGCCAGCTTACCCTGATCTCCGGCCTTGTCTGCCTTGCGCTGGGTGTTTTTCTGCTGCTGCGCAGCGATATCGTGGTAAGCATTTTGCCCATCGTGTTCGGCCTGTTCGTCATCTTTGACGCCATTGGCCGGGTGCAGAACGCTTTAGACCTGCGCCGCTGCGGCTACGACAGCTGGAAGGGCTTTCTGCTGCTGCCGGTGCTCAGCGTGGTGCTGGGCGTCATCCTGATCGCAAACCCCTTCGGCGCCATGGAAACGCTGGTGATGGCCATCGGCGTCATCCTGATCGTGGAAGGTGCCATCAACCTGCTCAGCGCTCTGTATACCGTGCTGGCAGTGCGCCGCTTTGCAAAGCTGCACCCGGAGACCCAGTCCGTGCTGGAAAGCATCACCGGCGAGGATCTGAACGGCGATGGCGTTGTCGCCCCGGATGTGGCTCATGCTGACGCGGAAGCCACCGCCGTGGAACTGGACCATGTGGACGAGAGCGCCACCGTGGAACAGGAGGAGCGGGAGTAAAGGGAAACGACCTCGCCCTCTCCGTCACCTACGGTGACACACTCCCCCTTTTGTCGCTGCGCGACATCTTCCCCCGGTGCGGGGGAAGTCTTTCCTCAAAGGGAGAGGCCTTGGCAAAGAGATGAAGTTTGCGTGGACTGCCAAGGGCTCCCACTTTGGGGGAGCTGGCAAAGCCGACAGGCTTTGACTGAGAGGGCGAGCACGTTGCCCAAAAGCATAAACAAGCAAATCTATAACAGGAAAAGGAACAAAATCATGGAAAAGTACGATCTGATCATTGTGGGTGCGGGCCCTGCCGGCATCTTTACCGCTGTGGAGCTGCTGCGCCACGGCAGCAAAAAGAAGATGCTGCTGGTGGAAAAGGGCAAGCCGGTGGAAAAGCGCCACTGCCCCAAGGCAGAGGTAGGCCACTGCGTCAACTGCCGCCCCACCTGCGCCATCACCACCGGCTTTTCCGGTGCAGGCGCGTTCTCGGACGGCAAGCTGAGCCTTTCCTATGAGGTGGGCGGCGACCTGCCCACCCTCATCGGGGAAGAGTTTGCCCAGGAGCTGATCGACTACACCGATAAGATCTATCTGGAGTTCGGCGCAGACCCCCATGTGGAGGGCATCTACACCGGCGAGGACATCAAGGAGATCCGCAAGAACGCCATCCACGCCGGCCTGAAGCTGGTGGACTGCCCCATCCGTCATCTGGGCACCGAGAAGGCCCAGCAGCTGTATCTGGCCATCCAGAACTATCTGGCCGACAACGGCGTGGAGATGCTGTTCAATACCGAGTGCGAGAACATCATCCTTGAGAATGAGGAGTGCAAGGGCGTACTGCTGAAGGACGGCGATCAGGTCCGGCCTGTGTATGCGGATACCGTGGTCATTGGCACCGGCCGCCGCGGTGCGGACTGGCTGGAAAAGATCTGCGCCGAGCACCACATTGCCCATAAGCCCGGCACCGTGGACATCGGTGTGCGCGTGGAGTGCCGCAACGAGGTCATGGAAAAGGTGAACAAGGTGCTGTATGAGTCCAAGCTCATCGGCTACCCGAAGCCTTGGAAGAACAAGGTGCGCACCTTCTGCCAGAACCCCGGCGGCTTTGTGGCACAGGAGAACTACGACAACGACCTTGCGGTGGTCAACGGCCACAGCTTCAAGGAAAAGAAGAGCCCGAACACCAACCTTGCCATTTTGGTGTCCCACAACTTTACCGAGCCCTTCAACCAGCCCATCGCCTACGCACAGAAGGTGGGCGAGCTGACCAATATGCTGGGCGCAGGCCACATCATGGTGCAGCGCTACGGCGATATTCTGGACGGCAAGCGCACATGGCAGAAGGAGCTGGCACAGTCCAACGTGAAGCCCACGCTGAAGGACGCCGTAGCCGGTGATATCACCGCCGCCATGCCCTACCGCGCCATGACCAACATCATCGAGTTCATCAAGATGCTGGATATGGTGGTGCCCGGCTTTGCCGCCAACGAGACGCTGCTGTACAGCCCGGAGCTGAAGTTCTACTCCAACAAGGTGAAGATGGACGAGAACCTTGACACCAACATTCAGGGTCTGCACTGTCTGGGCGACTCCTCCGGCTGGACGCGCGGGTTGATGATGGCCTCGGTCATGGGCGTGCTCATGGGCCGCAAGCTGGCTGAAAAAGAAGGCTGCTAAAAATAAACGCAAGCCCGGAAGGTTGCAGACCTTCCGGGCTTGCGCTGTTGAGGAATGTCACTTCAGTTTGCTCAGGTAGCGGTAAATGGTGGCTTCCGAGGAGCCCAGTTGGGCGGCCACCTCGCTGACTGCACAGTCCCTCAAGAACATTCAGGCCATTCTGGCACAGCAGGAGATGACGCTGGCCAATGTGGTCAAAACTACGGTGTTTCTGGCGGACATCAACGATTTTGCAGAGATGAACAAGGTGTACGGCGAGTATTTTGCGCAGCCCTACCCCGCGCGCAGCGCGGTGCAGGTGGGCAAGCTGCCCAAGGGCGCTCCGCTGGAGATCGAGTGCATTGCTGTAAAGTAAGTTCCCCCGCACGGGAAGAAAAGAAACGGTGAACCAAATGGATAAACAGATGTTCGTTCGCATCCTGAACAGTGAGATGGAGCTGGCTACGGGCTGTACGGAGCCCGGCGCAGTCGCTCTCACCGCCGCAGAGGCGGGCGCAGCACTCCGCAAGGCAGGCGGCACACGGGTAGAAGCCGTGACCGTCCGCGCCAGCATCAACATTATCAAAAACGCCATGTCGGCGGGCATTCCGGGCACCTCGTATCAGGGCATGGATTACGCCGCCGCCATTGGTGCCGTAGGCGGCGACCCCGTCCACCTGCTGGAGGTCATGAACTATGTGCCCCGGGAGCAGGTGGAAGAAGCCGCAGCCCTTGTCGGGGCAGGCAAGGTCAAGGTAGAGGTGGCACAGGTGCCGCAGAAGCTCTACATTGAGGTGCTTGTCACTTCTGACGGCCACACCGGCCGCGCAGTGGTGCGGGACCTGCACACCAACGTGGTGCTGGTGGAGCAGGACGGCGTGGCTACGCTGGACAAGCAGCACACCGACTCTGCCGCCGCCGGGGACAGCGATGTGGTGACCCCGGAGCAGATCGCAGAATTTCTGACCGTCCGCTCCATCTGGGATTACTGCACCGAGGAACTGGACCCCCTGCATGACCCCATCGACATCATCCGCAGCGCCGTACAGGTGAACACGACCATCAGCGACGAGGGTCTTGCCAAGGAATACGGCCTTGCCATTGGACGCAATCTGGAGCTGAACTGCCGCAAGGGTCTGATGACCCGCGATCTGACCACCAACGCCATGGTCGCTGCTTCTGCCGGTGCGGACGCCCGCATGGCAGGCGCGCCGGTCTCGGTGGTGGCAAACTCCGGCAGCGGCAATCAGGGCATTACGGCTACCATGCCTGTGGTGGCAACTGCCCGCTGGTTGGACATCGATGAGGAGAAGATGCTCCGCGCCGTGACCCTTTCCAACCTGATCGCAATCCGCATCAAGGCCAAGTTTGGCCGTCTGAGCAACCTTTGCGGCGCAACGGTTGCTGCCACCGGCGCAGCCTGCGGCATTGCCTATCTGCTGGGCGGCGGCTACCACGAGGTATGCTGCACCATCCAGAACATGGTGGGCAACGTCACCGGCATGGTATGCGATGGTGCAAAGGCCGACTGTGCGCTGAAGATCTCTACCTGCGTCAACGCCGCCTGTCAGGCAGCTGCCATGGGCGTGCGCGGCGTGCGGGTGCAGAGCACCGACGGCATCGTGGAGCACAATGTGGAATATACGCTGGACAACTTTGCCACCCTGAGTACCCACGGCACCAGCGACAGCGTGATCCTTGATCTGATGCTGAACAAACACCTCCCGGAGACGGAATAAGTCTCCCCACCCGGCCCTTTCCGGGGCAAAAAGAAAGAGGTACTAAAGTTATGAAAAAGCTATTCGATAGTCTGCCCTTCCGGCTTTTGCTGGGCATTTTTGTTGGTATCATCCTTGGCCAGCTATTCAACGAGAGCACCATGGGCGTTGTGGTGACCCTGCAGTACATCATGGGTCAGCTCATTACCTTCTGTGTGCCGCTGATCATCATCGGCTTCATTGCTCCGTCCATTACAAAGCTGGGCAAAAACGCCTCCCGCCTGCTGGCAGTGGCCATCGTCATCGCGTATGTGTCCTCTGTCTGCGCAGCCTTCATGAGCATGGGCGCCGGCTACGGCCTGATCCCCCACCTGTCCATCGACAACAATGTTGCCGGTCTGCGCGAGCTGCCGGGCGTCGTCTTTGAGCTGAACATTCCCCAGATCATGAGCGTCATGAGCGCTCTGGTGCTGAGCGTTCTGGTGGGTCTGGCTGCCACCTGGACCAACAGCAAGCTGACCTGCGACTTTTTGGCCGAGTTCCAGAACATCGTGCTGGACATCGTGAGCAAGGTCATCATCCCCGTGCTGCCCTTCTACATTGCCGCCACCTTCTGCGGCCTGAGCTACGAGGGCACCATCACCCATCAGCTGCCCGCCTTCCTGCAGATCATCGTCATCGTCATGGTCGGTCACTACATCTGGCTGGCTGTGCTGTACCTGCTGGCCGGTGCTTACTCCGGCAAGAACCCCTGGGAAGTGCTGCGTCACTACGGCCCCGCTTACCTGACCGCTGTCGGCACCATGTCCAGTGCCGCTACGCTGGGTGTGGCGCTGGAGTGCGCCCGCAAGAGCAAGGTCCTGCGTAAGGACATGGTGAGCTTTGGCATCCCCCTGTTTGCCAACATCCACCTGTGCGGCTCTGTGCTGACTGAGGTGTTCTTCTGCATGACCGTTTCCAAGATCCTGTACGGCAAGCTGCCCAGCGTTGGCACCATGATCCTGTTCTGCCTGCTGCTTGGCATCTTCGCTATCGGCGCACCCGGCGTGCCCGGCGGCACTGTCATGGCTTCTCTGGGTCTGATCACCGGTGTTTTGATGTTCGACAACGCCGGTACGGCTCTGATGCTGGCCATCTTCGCCCTGCAGGACAGCTTCGGCACCGCCTGCAACGTGACCGGTGACGGCGCGCTGACCCTGATGCTGACCGGCTACGCCGAGAAGCACGGCATCGCTGATACCGGCGACCTTGAAAGCCCGATCCTGTGATAAAAACCTGAGCACTCCTCCTTAATTACAAGAGACTGTGAACAGACAGTCCCAAAATCTCCGAAAAGCCCCGGCGACCGCATGGCCGCCGGGGCTTTTTGTGCGGCAACCCGGTTTGATATCCGGCGTAATGGGATGAAATTTTTGAAACGCCTTTAAAACCATAAAGTAAAATGCTATACTAGAAGGACATTGGGTGCGCTGAAAATGCGCAGCCTGAAAGGAGCTTTTATGACGCAGCTTTTGATCCGTCTTTTTATACGCCGTCCCAATTCTCCGCAGGATCCCCGCGTCCGCGCCGCCTACGGCAATCTGGCCAGTGTGGTGGGCATGGTGTGCAATATCCTGCTCTGTCTGGGCAAGTTTGTGGTGGGCACCCTGTTCGGCTCGATCGCCATCACTGCCGATGCACTGAATAACCTTTCGGATGCTTCCTCCAATATCGTCAGTCTGGTGGGCTTTAAGCTGGCCGCCAAGGCACCGGATGCCGAGCATCCCTACGGACACGCCCGTTTTGAGTATCTTGCGGGGCTGGTGGTCAGCGTGACCATTCTGGGCATCGGCTTCTCCCTGCTGAAGGAGTCGGTGGTCAAGGTGCTACACCCCACCCCGGTGCAGTTCGGCTGGCTGACCGTGGCGGTGCTGGTGGTGTCCATTCTGGTCAAGCTGTGGATGAGCGGCTTCAATCGCACCATTGGCCGTATCATTGCTTCGGAGACCCTGATTGCCACCGCCGCCGACAGCCGCAACGACGTGCTGAGCACCGCTGCCGTGCTGGTAGCCGCTATCCTCTGCCGTGTGACCGGCTGGGACGTGCTGGACGGCCTGATGGGTGTGGGCGTGGCAGTGTTTATCCTGATCTCCGGCTGGGGGCTGGTGATGGATACCCTGAGCCCGCTGCTGGGCGAAAGCCCCAGCGAAGATCTGGTGGAGCATATCGAACAGACTGTGATGAGCTATCCCGGCGTGCTGGGCGTACATGATTTGATGGTGCACGACTACGGCCCTGGCCACCAGTTTGCGTCCATCCATGTGGAGCTGCCCGCCGAGCAGGACCCGCTGGAAGCGCACGACCTGATCGACAACATCGAGCGGGACTTTATGAAAAACGACCACCTGATGGTGACCATCCACTATGACCCCATCGTCACCTCGGACGCCGCCGTGGGGGTGCTGCGCAGCCGCCTGACCGAAAAGCTGCGTCAGCTGGACCCGGCGCTCTCGCTGCACGACCTGCGCATCGTGCCGGGCAAGACCCACACCAATGTGCTTTTTGATCTGGTGCTCCCGGCAGGCTATGCCGGGGACAAGGTGGAACTGCTGACCCAGATGGAACAGTTCATCAAGGCACAGGACCCCGCCTATAACTGCATTATCAAGCTGGAACAGAGCTATACGGCTGCGGCTCATAAATGAGGGGGAGCCGCCCCGCACAGGCTTTGCGATATAAGGCAATACCGCATAATTCTAAGTGCCGCAGCCGCCGGAGTGGTGCTTAAGCCGTAAGGCGGGAATTGTGCGGTGTTGCCATAAGGAAAGCAGAGGGAAAGTAGTATGCTGAACGAAACCTACCGCGCCATGCTGAACAACAAAAGCGTCATCCGCGAGACCTTCATGTATGGCAGACAGCGTGCTGCCCAGATCGGCAGCGAGAACGTGTTCGATTATTCACTGGGCAACCCCAGCGTGCCCTGCCCGCCGGAGTTTACCGAAGCCATGCAGACCCTGCTGGCACAGGAAGAGCCGGTAAGCCTGCACGGCTATTGCCCCAGTCAGGGCGACCCGGGCTTCCGCACCGCTGTGGCGGAGCATCTGACCGAGACCTTCGGCCTGCCCTACGCGCAAAAGCACATCTTCCCCACCACCGGCGCGGCGGGTGCCATCGCCCACGCCATCCGGGCGGTGACCCAGCCCGGGGACGAGGTGCTGACCTTTGCACCTTACTTCCCGGAGTACGGCCCCTATGTGGCGGGCACCGGCGCGGTGCTGCGGGTGGTTCCCCCGCAGGCACCCACCTTCCAGCCCAATCTGGATGCCTTTGCACAGATGCTGACCGAAAAGGTCACCTGTGTGCTCATCAACACCCCCAACAACCCCACCGGCGTGGTCTACTCTGCCGACACCCTGACCCGTATGGCGGCGATTCTGACCGAAAAGAGCGCCCAGTACGGACACAATATCTTCTTGGTCAGTGACGAACCTTACCGGGACATCGTGTTTGACGGCAAGACCGTGCCTTACCCGGCGGCGTTCTATCCCCACACCCTGACCTGCTTCTCCTACTCCAAGAGCCTGAGCCTGCCCGGCGAGCGTCTGGGCTATGTGGCGGTGCGCCCGGGGTGCGAGGGCGAGGACATCCTTGTGGACATGATGAGCCAGATCTCCCGCTTTACCGGCCACAACTGCCCGCCCAGCATCATCCAGCGGGCGGTCAGCCGCTGCCAGAAGGTGACCAGTGACCTTTCGGTCTACCAGACCAATATGGAGCTGCTGTACGAAAAACTCACCGCGCTGGGCTTTGCCGTGGAGCGCCCGGGCGGCACCTTCTATATCTTCCCCAAGGCACTGGAAGAGGACGCCAACGCCTTCTGCCAGAAAGCCCGGGAGTTCGATCTGCTGCTGGTGCCCAGCGACAGTTTTGGGGTCAAGGGCTATGTGCGCCTTGCCTATTGCATCGACACCGAAAAGGTAAAGCGTAGCCTGCCCGCCTTTGAAAAGCTGGCAGCAGCCTACCGCAAATAACCGGAACGCCCCTGCATGGGGCATAAAATACACAACCAATAGAGGAAAGGGAAACCTGCTATGGAAAAGATCAAGATGACGACCCCGCTGGTGGAGATGGACGGCGACGAGATGACCCGCATCCTGTGGAAGATGATCAAGGACGAGCTGATCCTCCCCTTTGTGGATCTTAAGACCGAATACTACGATCTGGGTCTGCCCAACCGCGATGCCACCGCAGATCAGGTGACCATGGATGCCGCCCTCGCCAACAAGAAGTATGGTGTGTCGGTCAAGTGCGCCACCATCACCCCCAACGCCCAGCGCGTGGAGGAGTACAAGCTGCACGAGATGTGGAAGAGCCCCAACGGCACCATCCGCGCCGTGCTGGACGGCACTGTGTTCCGCGCACCCATTATGATCGACAGCATCCATCCGGTGGTCAAGAACTGGAAAAAGCCCATCACCATCGCCCGTCACGCCTACGGCGATGTGTATAAGTGCACCGAGTTCCGCATTCCCGGTGCAGGCAAGGCAGAGCTGGTGTTCACCGGCGCAGACGGCAGCCAGCAGCGCGCCACCGTCTTTGATTTTGAGGGTGCCGGTGTGCTGCAGGGTCAGTACAACAAGGACGATTCCATCCGCAGCTTCGCCCGCAGCTGCTTCAATTACGCACTGGACGTGAAGCAGGATCTGTGGTTTGGCGCAAAGGACACTATCTCCAAGAAGTACGACCACACCTTCAAGGATATCTTCCAGGAGACCTACGACGCCGAGTACAAGGAAAAGTTTGAAGCTGCCGGCATCACCTACTTTTACAGCCTCATCGACGATATCGTGGCGCGCGTCATCCGCAGCGAGGGCGGTTTTGTCTGGGCGTGCAAGAACTACGATGGCGATGTGATGAGCGATATGGTCTCCACCGCCTTTGGCTCACTGGCTATGATGACCAGCGTGCTGGTCAGCCCGGATGGCAAGTACGAGTACGAAGCCGCCCACGGCACCGTCACCCGCCATTACTATAAGTATCTGAAGGGCGAAAAGACCTCCACCAACCCCATGGCCACCATCTTTGCATGGTCGGGCGCCTTCAAGAAGCGCGGCGAGCTGGACAACCTGCCGGAGCTGGTGCACTTTGGCGAAGCACTGGAAGCCGCAAGCCTGCAGACCCTGAACGATGGCATCATGACCAAAGACCTGTGCGGTCTGGCAGAGGGCATCACCCCCACCGCTGTGGACAGCGAGGGCTTTATCAAGGCCATCCGTGAGCGCCTGGAAGCCAAGCTGGCATAAAAAGATTTTCAATATAACATAAAAACCGGAACGATCCACCCGAAAAAGGGAAGATCGTTCCGGTTTATGTTTTAGGCAGGGTGTGCGACAAAGTGGAACTTGTCGGGGCAAAGCCCCTCCATCTTGCTACGCAAGACTGTTCTGTCGCTTAAAAGCCCCACTGGGGCTTTCATTGTTCTGCTTCGCTCCACAAACGCGAATTTTCAAATTAGTCTTTGCAAATAACCTTTGAACCTTCACCATCAATTACAATTCCCTGACGGTTGTTAATTGGGCATAGATTCAAATCCGAAAACTCAGTCATTATTTTCTCGGTAACTTTCTTAAATGGTGCTGTAAGATAATGCGGAA
>ENA-OUPO01000076-OUPO01000076.1-human-gut-metagenome-genome-assembly--contig:-NODE-76-length-58020-cov-10.0062_pt1 | contig 58020 bp, 75 predicted proteins | sample MGYA00237940_ERZ548809 | MGnify/ENA primary metagenome ERZ548809 (study PRJEB26490, sample SAMN05194695) | human gut metagenome | biome: terrestrial biome; feature: human-associated habitat; material...
CTTCAGCTGTGCTACCAGCGGTGCAAACATATCAGCCATTGTGATTACCTCCGAAAATGCTTTCCAAAATTTGCTTCCTCTGTCTGTTGGACACAAGGATGCCTTTCTTCTTTATTCTAGCACAGACGGCAAAAAGTTCAAGACAAAATTGTGTTTTTGTGCTATATTCTAGGGGAGAAAGCCTTGTTTTATTTGTGAATAAAATATCATACTGATTTTAAAGGATATTTTCCCCGCAAATATAAAAGAGCCCGTGCAGTCCACAGGCTCTATGGGCAGATGCTCCATCATGCAGTTTTCTTTACGGGGACGCTGTTCTCATACAGTTCGTGGGGCGCAACGTCCTGTCCCTCCGGCCATTCGATGCCCACGCCGCCGGGCAGCAGCTGCACCGCGTTGAAATAGCTTTCGTCCTTCAGCTGTCCGTACCACGGCCCCGTTGCATAGGGTGCAACGTCAAAGAGCTTTACCTCTCCCGTTTCGTAGAACAGGCGAAGCTTCAAGGGGCTTATGGTCTCCACCTTAGTCAATTTCGGCTGCAACATAAGATCACTCCTTATTTCAAAGGGTCAATGCGGAAGAACTGCTCGCCGTTGCTCAACAGCTTCCAGTTCGCTTCCAGATCATCGCGGTGTATTACTACCCACGCTTCCAGCAGCTTCAGCTTGTTTTTGGGAAAGCCGCCTTCCAAAATCGTCCCGTCCAGTGCCATCACGATCTCTTCCCCGGAATACTCCGCATGGATATGCGGCATATTGTGTTTTCCGCCCTGTTCCCGGTACATTCTGACGATGATGCCATAAAATATGCTTAATACCGGCATTTTACCCACCCCCTTCTTCAAGTTCATTTTATCATACGCAGGTGTTTTTTTCAAGAAACTGTGATGATCTCTTTTTGTGCGTTTGCCGTACTCTTGAATCTGTGTTATAGTTTACAATATTATAATTTGCAAATAAATCGTTGATCTGATTTTAAAGGAGATGTTCTCCATGGATATGGATACTTTAAAGGCCGAATGCCTTGCCTGCACCCGGTGCGAGCTGTGCGCCACCCGGACGAACGTAGTGTTCGGGCAGGGCGTGCCGGACGCCGAGGTGCTGTTTGTGGGCGAGGGCCCCGGCCAGAGCGAGGACGAGCAGGGTCTGCCTTTTGTGGGGCGCAGCGGGCAGCTGCTGGACAAATACCTGTTTGCCATCGACCTTGACCGCGAAAAGAACTGCTATATCGCCAACATCGTCAAGTGCCGCCCGCCCCAGAACCGCGACCCGCTGCCCGCCGAGAGCGAAGCCTGTATGCCGTGGCTGCGGGAACAGTTCCGGCTGATCCAGCCCAAGATTGTGGTCTGCCTTGGGCGCGTTGCCGCCCAGCGGATGATCCGGCAGGATTTTTCCGTCACCCGGGAGCACGGGCAGATCATCAATAAGGGCGGCATTTTGTTCATGGGCACCTTCCACCCCGCCGCCCTGCTGCGCCAGCCCCAGAATAAGCCCGAAGCCTTTGCGGACTTTACCGTGCTGCGGGACACCATTGCCGCCGTGTGCGAGCATACCTATAATAGGTAAGGTCAGGAACCAACCGCGCCGCTTTTGCATACTGTAAAGCAAAAGCGAGGTGTTTTTGTATGGAAAGTTCCGTGCATCCTTCTGTGGATTTCTTTTTGGGCGCTACAACGCCCGCCGGGTTCAAGGGCTACTTTGCGCCGCTGCGCCGGGAGCCCGGGATGCAGCTGGTGCTGCTCAAAAGCGGGCCGGGCTGCGGCAAGTCTACTTTGATGAAGCGTCTGGCGCGCGCCGCACAGGAGAAAGGCGAGCCCATCCAGCGCATCCACTGCGCCAGCGACCCCGACAGTCTGGATGGTGTGGTGTTTTTGCGCCAGAAGCGCGCCATCATCGACGCCACCGCGCCCCATGTGGTGGAGCCGGAAGCCCCCGGCGCAGACGAGCGGGTGTTGAGTTTGTACCACACCATCGACGCCGATGCCCTGCACCCCCACAAGGACGAGGTGACCGCCCTGTTCGCCCGCAACCAGCTGCTGCGCAGCCGGGCGGCGCGGTATGTGGCTTCGGCGGGCAGCCTGCTGCTGGACAGCCGCCGCGCCGAAGCGTGCAGCGCAAACTTTGAGAAAGTGCGCCGCTACGTCAAGCGGCTGTGCACCCGCCTGTTGCCCCGCACCGAGGAGATGGGCTCTGAAGAGCTGCGGCTGCTCTCTGCCATCACGCCCAAGGGCGAGGTGTTCTATCAGGGCACGGTGCAGGCGCTGGCCGACCGGTGTATCCTTTTCCGGGATGACTACGGGGCAGTGTCCCGTCTGCTGCTGGAGCTCATCCGCGCCGAGACGCTGGCGCGGGGCTACCACATCATCACCTGCCCCTGCGCCATGCACCCGGAGGACAAGATCGACCACATTATCATCCCCTCCCTGCGGCTGGCATTTTTGACCGACAACCGCTGGCATCCGGTGCGGCTGTCTGCCGCGCAGACCGTGCGGTGCAGCCGTTTTGTGGACAGGGAGAACCTTTCCGCCTGCCGCGCACGGCTGCGCTTCAACGAGCGCGCCGCCGCCGAGCTGCTGGAACAGGCCTGTGCCCTGATGGCGCAGGCAAAAAGCTGCCACGATGAACTGGAGACCTACTACCGCACCGCCGTGGACTTTGCACAGGTGGATGCCGCAGCCGCCCAGTGCATGGAGCTGTTCGGGGTAGGATAACGAAAAAACCAACGGAGGTGAAACGCCTTGGCAAGCATCCATCTGCCCATCCGGCAGCTGGTGGAGTTTTTGCTGCGCACCGGCAGCATCGACAGCCGCTTTGCCGGCTTTGACCGCGCCAACGAGGGTGCACGCATCCACCGCAGGCTGCAAAAAGCCGCCGGGGAGGGTTATCAGGCCGAGGTATTCCTCAGCGCGGAGCGGGAAGCCTGCGGCATCGCCTTTACGCTGGAGGGCCGGGCAGACGGCATTTTCACCGATGAAACCGGCACTGTGACCATTGACGAGATCAAGACCACCACTGTCCCCTACGAGGAGATCACCGAGGAACTGAACCCCTGCCACTGGGCGCAGGGCATGGTGTATGCCGCTATTTACAGCAGCCAGCAGGGGCTGGAAACGCTGGCGGTGCGGCTGACCTATTACCAAGTTGATACCGACCAAATTCAGCGCTTTACCCGGCAGTTCTCCCAGCAGCAGCTGGAGCAGTTTTTGCAGCAGCTTTTAACGCAGTACGCCCCGTGGGCGCAGCGGCAGCTGGACTGGGACACCCGGCGCAGCCAGAGCCTTGCGGCGCTACAATTCCCCTTTGCGGAGTACCGCCCCGGGCAGCGGGCGCTGGCGGGCGAGGTGTACCGCGCCTGCCGCGCCGGAAAAAGCGCCGACCGCAAGGGCGGCACCCGCGTTTTTTGTCAGGCACCTACCGGCATCGGCAAGACCATGAGCGCGCTCTTCCCTGCCCTGAAAGCCATGGGCGAAGGCTGCGGCGCAAAGCTGTTCTACCTGACCGCCCGCAACACCACCCAAGCCGCCGCCGAGGACGCCATCGCGCGGCTGCGTGCCGCACAGCCCGGCCTTGCCCTGCGCAGCGTGACCCTGACCGCCAAGGAAAAAGCCTGTCTGCACCCGGACGCCGAAGGACACCCCGCCTGCCTGCCGGAGGTGTGTCCCTTTGCCAACGGCTACTACGACCGCCGCAAGGATGCGCTGGCGGCTCTGCTGGACGGCAGCGGCAGTTTCAGCCGCGCCGCACTGGCGGACACCGCCCGGCAGTTCTCGGTGTGTCCCTTTGAGCTGGGGCTGGACTTGAGCGAGTGGTGCGATGTGGTCATCGGGGACTACAACTATCTGTTTGACCCTGTGGTGCACCTCAAGCGCTTTTTTGATGCCGCCGGGGACTGGCTGTTCCTCATTGACGAAGCGCACAACCTGCCGGACAGAGCCCGCGCCATGTACTCGGCGCAGTTTGCCAAAAGCAGCCTGAGCGAAGCAAAGCGGGCGCTGGGCAAGGGCAAAAGCAGCCTGAAAACCGCGCTGACCAAGGCGGATAAGGTCTTTCTGGCGGCACGCAGAGCCTGCGCACAGGCTGCGCCCCGCACAGGTGCAGAGCCCGCCGGGGAGACCGAGCCCGCACAGGTGAGCCTGCTGCCCGTCGAGACCGTCCCGGATTTCGCCTTACCGGAGCCGCTGTACGCCCGGGACGGCACCGTGTTTTTGCAGCAGCTGCCCGCTGCTTTGCCCGCCGCGCTGCGGGCGGTGCACACTCCTTTGCAGGACTGGCTGGAACAAAACCCCGAGGACCCCGCCCACGCCCAGCTGCTGGAGCTTTACTTCGCCTTGCAGGACATCGCTCGCGCGGCTGACCGGTACGACAGCCATTTTGTCACCCAGCTCACCGCCCGGGGCAGTGAGTTGGAACTGCATCTGCTCTGCTTAGACCCCGCGCCCTTTGTGGATGCCAGTCTGTCGGCAGGGCGCAGTGCGGCGCTGTTCAGTGCCACCTTGACCCCGCCCGCCTTTTACCGCAATGTGCTGGGCTGTGCCGATGCCCGGGCAGTGGCGCTGCCAAGCCCCTTCCCGCCGGAAAATCTGGGGCTGTTCTGCCTGCCGGGCATCTCCACCCGCTACCGCCAGCGGGAAGCCAGCGTGCCCGCCGTAGCCGATGCGCTGGCGGCGCTGGCAAAGGGCAAAACCGGCAACTATCTGGCGTTTTTCCCCAGCTACGCCTATTTGCAGCAGGTGTACGAAGCCTTTGCCGCCCGCTGGCCGGACATTTCCACCCTTGTGCAGCAGCGCAGTTTGGACGATGCCGGGCGCGCGGAGTTTCTGGCGCAGTTCGTGCCCCGCCCTGCCCAGACGCTGCTGGGCTTTGCCGTCATGGGCGGCATCTTCGGCGAGGGCGTAGACCTTGTGGGCGACCGGCTCATCGGGTGCGCCATCGTAGGGGTGGGTCTGCCGCAGGTGAACCCCCGGCAGGAGATGCTGCGCCGCTATTACGAGGAGCAGTCCGGCTGCGGTTTCGACTACGCCTACCGCTACCCGGGCATGAACAAGGTGCTGCAAGCCGCCGGGCGGGTGGTGCGCACCCCGCAGGACAAGGGCGTGGTGCTGCTTTTGGACGACCGCTTTGCGCAGCCCGACACCGCCCGCCTGTTCCCGCCGCACTGGCGGCACATCCAATATCTGCCCGGCACCGCCGCGCTGGAAACGGCGCTGGCAGGGTTCTGGGGTTAGCATCCTCGCCCTCTCAGTCAAAGCCTGTCGGCTTTGCCAGCTCTCCCAAAGGGAGAGCCTTTGGCAGTCCACACAGACTTCATCTTTTTGCCAAGGCCTCTCCCTTTGAGGAAAGACTTCCCCCGCGCCGGGGGAAGATGTCGCGCAGCGACAAAAGGGGGAGTGTGGCAGTGAGCGGAGCGAACTGACGGAGAAGGCGAGCCCGCTAAAAGTAAAAGCATCTGCAACCAAATCGTCAGCTTTCTGAAGCTCAGAAGCGACCGTTGCAGATGTTTTTTTGTCTGATTCTTTAGGGACTATACCTTTAATACTCCACGCCCTTCCGTGCGGCGATGCCCTTCTGGTAGGGGTGGCGGCGGCAGCACATCTCGGTAAGGTAATCTGCGGCGTCCAGCATCCATGCGGGGGCTGCGTGGGCGGTCAGGACACACTCCTGCCCGGCGGGGCGGTGCAGCACCGCCTGCTGCAGCAGGTCTTTGTCCACCATGTCCAGCTCCCACGCGCTGCCGGCTTCGTCCAGCACCAGCAGATCACAGGGCTGCGCCAGCGCCGCCGCAAGGTTTTGGTTCTGCAAGGTGCGGGTAGCGGCCTTTTCGGCTTCGTTCATCTGAAAGACGAATTTCTGCCCGGCCTTGCCCCGGTAGACGGTGGCACCCAGCTGTTCCAGCAGCGGGATCTCCCCGCTCTGCCCGCCCTTTAAAAACTGCACGATGACCACACGTTTTCCACTGCCCAGTGCCCGCAGGGCAAGCCCCATGGCGGCTGTGGTCTTGCCCTTGCCGTCGCCGTAATACAGATGCAAAAGACCTAAGCTTTCCATCGTCTTTCTCCTTTTTTGGCTCTCCCGTTTTTGTAACAAAAGGCACCCGCAGCAGAACGGCTGCGGATGCCTTGTTATTTATACGTTGCTTTTACTGGTACAGCGGGAACTCCCGTGTCAGGCGCAGAACGCGGGCGCTGATCTCGTCCTTCTTTTCCGCATAGTGCCAGATGCAGTCTGCAATGCAGTCCGCGATCACCTGCATCTCGGCTGCGCCCATGCCGCGGGTGGTGACAGCCGGGGTGCCCAGACGCACGCCGGAGGTCACAAAGGGGCTGCGGGTCTCGCCGGGGACGGTGTTCTTGTTGGCGGTGATGTGCACGCTGTCCAGACGCTGCTCCAGGTCCTTGCCGGTGCACTCCTCGTCCCGCAGGTCGATGAGCATCAGGTGGTTGTCGGTGCCGCCGGATACAAGCTTTACCCCGCGCTGCTGCAAAGCCGCAGCCAGCGCCTGCGCATTTTCCACGATCTTGCGGGCGTATTCCTTGAACTCCGGCTTCAGTGCCTCGCCAAAGCAGACGGCCTTGGCTGCAATCACGTGCTCCAGCGGGCCGCCCTGCGTGCCGGGGAACACTGCCGAGTTGATGCGCTTGGCAATGATGGGGTTGTTGGTCAGGATCAGGCCGCCGCGGGGTCCGCGCAGGGTCTTGTGGGTGGTGGTGGTCACTACATCGGCGTAGGGCACGGGGCTCTGGTGCTGACCACCCGCCACCAGACCGGCAATGTGCGCCATATCCACCATCAGGTATGCGCCGTAGCCGTGGGCGATCTCGGCAAGCTTTTCAAAGTCGATGGCGCGGGGGTAGGCGGAAGCGCCTGCCACCAGCATCTTGGGGCGCACCTTGCGCACCTGCTTTTCCAGCTCGGCGTAGTCGATCACGCCGTCTGCGCCGACACCGTAGGAGATGAAGTGGTAGTTTTTACCGGACATATTCACCGGGGAACCATGGGTCAGGTGACCGCCCTGCGAAAGGTCCATGCCCATGACGGTATCGCCCAGCTCCAGCAGGGCAAAATACACGGCAAGGTTGGCCTGTGCGCCGGAATGAGGCTGGACGTTGGCGTACTTTGCCCCGAACAGCTGGCAGGCGCGCTGGATGGCAATGTTCTCCACCTCGTCCACATAGACACAGCCGCCGTAGTAGCGCTTGCCGGGCAGGCCCTCGGCGTACTTGTTGGTCAGCACGCTGCCCATGGCTGCCATCACGGCGGGCGAGACGATGTTCTCGCTGGCGATCAGCTCAATGTTCTCGCGCTGACGGGTCAGCTCCCGCTCCATGGCTGCGCCCAGTTCCGGGTCGGCTGCATTGACCATGCCGATGGTGTCCATCATATCCTTGTACATTTTACTTGCCCCTCTCCACAAAATGTTGTAGATCCTCTCAGCGCAGCGCCCGCACGGCGTTTGCTGCTGTAACATAATCATAGCAGAAAGCGGCGGCGGCTTCAATCCTCTTTTCGCCAAAAGGCTTGCTTTTTTTGTCTGAAGTGTTTATTATGTTTGTATAAAAATGCGCTGTCGATTTTGTATATTTTTCAAGTATCCTCCCCCACAGGTGAAGCGAGGTGTTTTGTATGACCATTGCCGAGGAAAAACAGGCGCAGCGTGCCGCAGGCCGTGCCGCCCGCAAGGCGCTGGATGCACCGCAGCGCGCCGCCGCCAACGCGGCGCTGTGCCGCCGGGTGCTGGAACTGGACGCCTACCGCGCCGCCCATACCCTTTTGCTCTACGCAGCCTTTGGGGGCGAAGCCGACCTTGCCGCCGTGGCTGCCGAAGCTGTCCGGCAGGGCAAGACGGTAGCCTACCCGGTGTGCGGCGAGGGCTTTACCCTTACCGCAGCCGTGCCGGGCGCGGACGGCTGGGCGGCGGGGCAGTACGGCATCCGTGCGCCGGTACTGGAACGCTCCGCGCTTTTGCAGCCGGAGCAGCTGGATCTGGTGCTGGTGCCCTGCACCGCCTTTGACGCAGACTGCCGCCGGGTGGGCATGGGCAAGGGCTACTACGACCGCTACCTGCCCCGCTGCACCCGGGCGGTGAAGATCGGCATTGCATTGGAGGTTCAGCGCGTCCCCCGCGCCGCCGTGGACGCCCACGACCAGCGGCTGGACGCCTTTGTAACAGAGAGGGGTATCTACACATGGAAATGAAGGATCTAAGCTGCGCGCAGTTTCTGGCACAGCTTGCCAGCAAAGCGCCCACGCCGGGCGGCGGCGGCACCGCCGCGCTGGCAGGCGCTGCCGGTGTGGCGCTGGGCAACATGGTGGGCTGCCTGACCACCGGCAAAAAGAAGTACGCCGCCGTGGAAGCGGACATTCAGGCACTGAACGCCCGGGCCAGTGCCCTGCGGCTGGAACTGGAAGCGCTGGTACAGGCCGATGCCGATGCCTTTGCGCCGTTGGCTGCGGCCTACGGTCTGCCCAAGGACACCCCGGAGCAGGCCGCGCACAAGGCTGCTGTGCTGGAAGCCGCGCTGGACGGTGCAAGCGCCGTTCCGCTGCAAATTATGGAAAAGTGCGCCGAGGGCATCGCGCTGGCGGGACAGTACGCCGCGAAGGGCAGCGTACTGGCGGTATCGGACGCGGGGTGTGCTGCCGTGCTGTGCAAGGCCGCCTTGCAGGCCGCAAGTCTGAATGTGTTCATCAATACCAAGCTGATGGCAGACCGCACCCATGCCGCCGCGTTGGACGCCCGGGCAGACGCATTGCTGGCAGAGTTTGTGCCCCGGGCAGACGAGATATTCACCGCCGTCAGCGGGAAACTCCGCAACAAATAATATCATAAATGAGGGAAAGTATATGGCAACGATTTTAAAGGGCGCGCCGGTGGTGGCCGCCATGAACGAGCGCAACGCCGCACTCTGCGAGCAGCTGAAAGCCAAGGGCATCACCCCCACGCTGGCCGTGGTGCGGGTAGGCGAGCGGGAGGACGACCTCTCCTACGAGCGGGGCGTAATGACCCGCTGCGGCAAGGTAGGTGTCGCCGTCCGGCAGTTCGTGCTGCCCGCCGACGCCACACAGGAGCAGCTGCTCCGGGTGCTGGACGAGGTGAACACCGATGACGGCATCCACGGCTGTCTTTTGTTCCGTCCCCTGCCCAAACAGTTCGATGACCGCACCGTCCGTGCCGCCCTGCGCCCGGAAAAGGACATTGACGGCATCACAGACGGTTCGCTGGCCGGGGTGTTCACCAACACCGATCTGGGCTATGCTCCCTGCACCGCGCAGGCGTGCATGGAAATTTTGAAGTATTACAACGTCCCCCTTTCCGGCAAGCGTGCCGTGGTGGTGGGGCGCAGCCTTGTGGTGGGCAAGCCCGCCGCCATGATGCTGGACCGGGAGAACGCCACCGTGACCCTGTGCAACTCCCGCACACAGAACCTGCCGGAAGTGTGCAAGCAGGCCGACATCGTGGTAGTCGCCATGGGCAAGATGGCCGCTGTGGGCGCGGACTGCCTGCGGGCAGGTCAGACCGTCGTGGACGTGGGCATCCATGTGAACGAGGAGGGCAAACTCTGCGGTGACGTGCAGTTTGCCGCCGCAGAGCCGGTGGTGGACGCCATCACCCCCGTGCCCGGCGGCGTGGGCACCGTAACCACCTCGGTACTGGTAGGTCATGTGGTGCAGGCGGCGGGGAAAAAGGCAGGGGTGTAAACTCCCCCAGTCTCGCTGCGCTCGACAGCCCCCTCTGGGATGGGGCTCCTGACGTAACCGCAAACTTTACACTTTAGCCGGAAACATCATCTCTATGCCAAGGGCTCCATCTCCGAGGGAGCTGTCACGGCGCAAGCCGTGACTGAGGGAGTTTTTAAGGAGTTTATCTATGTCTTTGCCATATCAGGGAAAAATCATTCCACGCGCAAAAGAACTGCGCAAAAGAGCCACAAAGCAAGAGCAACATCTTTGGTTTGGTTTTTTGCGTAATTATCCTATTCGGTTTCAGCGGCAAAAAACGATCGACTATTTTATCGCCGACTTCTACTGCCATGCCGCCAGACTGGTGGTCGAGCTGGACGGCTCTCAGCATTACGATGAACAGGGGCTTATCTACGATAAAGAGCGTGCGGCTGTTCTGGAACAGTATGGTGTAAAGGTTTTGCGCTTTTCAAACTTGGATGTCGAGCGCAATTTTCAGGGCGTTTGCACGGCGATCGATCTAGCCGTCAAAGAACGGATAAATCAGCTTTCTACGGATGAATAACAAAACAACACCCTCAGGCGCAAAGGTCTGAGGGTGTTGTTCTTTGGTTTTATAGCGTGCTGTTTACCCCCGCACAAGGAGCAGCAGCAGAGCCGAAGCCACACACTGCAAAATCAGCCAGCGGGCTACCACCTGCTCGTCGCTCCAGCCCTTGCGCTTGCGCACATGGTCGTGGAGAGGGGTCAGGGTGTTTTTCAGGATCCAGATGTGCAGAAAACGCTTCAGGCTGATCTTCAGAATGCCCAAGCTGCCGTCCGCGATGAACACGATAGCCGCCAGCAGGAAGGCGAACGGATGGCCGCACTTGAGGGACAGCATGGCGATGAAAAAGCCCATGGCGCGGCTGCCGGCGTCGCCCATCAGCAGGCTGGAGGGCTTGGCGTTGAGCCACAGGTAGGCCAGCAGCGCACCGATGAACACCACACCGGCGGTGGCGTAGGTACCCAGCTCGGTCTTATAGGCCAGCAGGTAGGTGCCGATGGTCACCACTGCCAGACTGGCGGAAAGGCCGTCCACACCGTCGGTACAGTTGACCACGTTGATGCTTGCCCAGATCAGGATGACGATAAGCAGCAGGTACACTGCGTAGGGCAGCGTGAAGCTCCACTGCAAAAAGTGCACCCCGCAGCCGTTGAAGTTCAGGTAGGTGACGCCCGCCAGCACCGCAATGACAAAATCGATGATGCCCTTTTTGTACTCGTTCCACGCGGTCTCGGCGGCATCGTCCAGATAGCCGGAGAGCATGGAAGCGATCAGCAGCACATTATACACCACATACTCGGTGGTGAAGGGCAGAAACGCCAGCGACACCAGCGCGATGCACAGCACAAAGATCAATCCGGAGCCGCGCGCCTTGCCCTTGGAAAGTTCGCCGTTCACCGCAAAGGCGCGGCCATGGTCGTGGGGCAGTTTATCGCGGAAAATGGAATCCGTCAGGGCGGTCAGGGCGAACGCCAGCAAAAATGCCATGGCATCCACGCCCCGCTGCCCGATGACAGAGGTAAGCATTTGGATCATAAGATAACATTCCTCTTTCTTTCTGTATAGTCCTTTGTGAGTGTATCACGCCCTTGCCCAAAAATCAATCCCGGCGGCAAAATTCGCTGCGGATTGACTTTTCTCCCGCAGCTCTTTATAATAATATGTTAGTCTGTATTTTCACCCGCAACGCAGGAGGTTTCATGTCCATTACCCTTGAGCAGCTCTCTGCCCGGATGCGGCAGGGCGAGCAGGTGCCGCTGCGCCACACTGCACAGGTGGCGCTGACGCTGAGCATCCCTTCCATTTTGCAGCAGATCGTAGTTACCGCCATGGAGTACATCGACGCCGCCATGGTGGGGCATATCGGCGCCGCCGCCACCGCTTCCATCGGCATCGTCAGCTCCAGCACATGGCTGCTGCACGGGATGCTGGCGGGGCTGTGCATGGCGTTTTCCATTCAGGTGGCGCAGTATCTGGGCGCAGACCGCCAGCAGGACGCCCGGGGCGTGCTGCGGCAGTCCATGCTGTTCAATCTGGTGGTAGGGCTTGCCGCTGCCGCCTTCGGCGTGGGCATCAGCCGGTTTCTGCCCGGGTGGCTGGGCGCAGACACGGCACTGCAGGCAAATGCTTCGGCGTATTTTGCCATCTGGTCGGCTTCCCTGCCCTTTATCATGGCTATGGGCACCTACGCCGCCATGCTGCGCTCCACCGGTGATGCGCTTACCCCCGGCCTGATCAGCGTGTTCACCTGCGTGCTGGACATCATCTTCAACTTTTTCCTCATCAACCCCACCCGGGAGATGACGGTATTCGGCCAGAACCTCACGGTCTGGGGTCTGGGCTGGGGCGTGCCGGGCGCGGCGCTGGGTACAGCCCTTGCCAACGCTGTGGGCGGAACGCTGGCGCTGGGCGTTCTGCTGCTGCGGGATGGCCCACTGTGCATCCGCAAGCCCGGCTCTTGGCACATTACCCGCGCCTGCCTGCACAACGTGTGGAAGGTGGGTGCACCGCTGGCGGCAGAGCGCGCCGCTTTGTCCTCGGCACAGGTGCTGCTGGTGCGCATCGTGTCCGGGCTGGGCACGACCGCCATTGCTGCCAACAGTCTGGGCGTCAGCGCCGAGAGCCTGTGCTACATGGCGGGCTACGGCATTCAGGACGCCGCCCTTGCGCTGGTGGGACAGGCCGTGGGCGCAAACCGCCGGGACATGGCCAAGCGCTTTGCATGGCTGTGCACCGCCATGGGCATGGGCATCATGGCGCTTACCGGCGTGGGGCTGTATGTGTTTGCCCCGCAGCTGATGGGCATCTTCACCGCTGACGCCGCCGTCATCGCGCTGGGCACGCGGGTGCTGCGCATCGAAGCCTTTGCCGAGCCCATGTTCGGGGCAAGCATCGTGGCCAGCGGCTCCATGCAGGGCGCGGGCGACAGCACCGGCTGCTTTGTGCTGAACCTTATCAGTATGTGGGGCGTGCGGCTGACCTTGGCTGTTCTGCTGGCTCCCCGCTTTGGGCTGGTGGGCGTATGGGCAGCCATGTGCGCCGAACTTTGCACCCGCGGCGCACTGTTTTTGCTGCGCATGGCGCGTGGCAGATGGCTGGATAAGGGCGCGCTGGCGTAAAAAGCACCTTGTCAGCGTCCTCGCCCTCTCCGTCTGCTCACTGCGTTCGCATCCACCTCTCCCAAAGGGAGAGGCCTTGGCAAAGAGATGAACTTTGCGTGGACTGCCAAAGGCTCTCCCTTTGGGAGAGCTGTCACCGCAGGTGACTGAGAGGGCGAGCCCTCTAAAGAAAGAGAGCTAGAATGTCCGCAAACACCTGACGCATCCGCAAACTGTACACTTTAGCCGGAAACATCATCGCTATGCCAGGAGCCCCATCTCAGAGGGGGCTGTCGAGCGCAGCGAGACTGGGGGAGTTTCTTCGGCAGCTATTCCCTCCAAACAGAGAAAAAGCCGGAAAGTCCGCGGACTTTCCGGCTCTCTTGTTTCAGCAGCTTACTTGCGGCCGTGCAGGATAGGAGACAGGGGCTTATAGATCAGCAGGCACAGCACGGCGTCCAGCAGACCCTTGACCAGCGTGAAGGGCATATTAAAGATCACAAGGCACTTGATCAGGCTGTCGGCAGAGGGCAGGATAGCCTGATACATCCCCAGAATGGCTTCCAGCGGCATATGGTAGAACTGCACATAGGCCGGGTAGGTGATGAAGTAGTTAGAGGGCACACTGAACACCGCCATAGCGGCTGCACCGGCGATAGCGCCCAGAATGGCGGTCTTGCGGCTCTTATGGCGCTTGTAGACAAAGCCCGCCACGGCGGAGAACACCGCGCCCAGCATAAAGTTGCACAGCTCGCCCACGCAGGCGGTGGAGGTGCCCTTGATGATGATGTGCAGCAGGTTCTTCATAAAGCTGATGACCACGCCGTACACCGGGCCCAGTGCAAAGGCACCCAGCAGGGCGGGCAGGTCGGAGAAGTCCATCTTGACGAAGGACGGGATGAGCATCGGCAGCGGGAACTCAATGAACATCAGGATAAAGGCGACCGCGCTGAGCATGGCGGCAACGGTCAGGTTGTGGGTGGTATTCTTTTTCATGGTAGTTGTCCTCCCCGGGGTGTACGCCCCGTTCAAATTTGTTCGGAAAGCCCTTTTCGCGCTGGATCGAACCGGAAAGACAAACCAAAAAACGCCCTGCTGCAACCAAAAACTGCAACAGGGCGCACAGACGCAATTTGCCTGCCGTTTCTTGCATCCGGACTATACCGTTGGTCCCGGAGTTGCACCGGGTCAGCACCCTTGCGGGTGGTCGCGGACTTTACCGCCAGTGGGGAATTGCACCCCGCCCTGAAACGAACTTTCTGACCAAGAGTATAGCGCGGTACTGCGGCGCTGTCAAGCCCCCTTTTTGAAAAGTTTGCGCATTTTTTATCAAAGTGCGTTTTCACTGTTCTTTCCTTGCCCCGGGCGGCAGAGTATGCTATCATAATATGCGTTGTGAAAAAACACAGGAGGTTTTCCATGATTTTCTCGATCCGTAACCTTGGTTTTGAGCTTGGCTCGCTGCTGCTGGAAGGCTGGGCAGCCTTTGCCGCCCGGGTGGTATGCGCGGCGCTGCTGCTGGTGCTTGGCTGGCTGGCGCGGCAGCTTTTGTCCCGCCGGGTGTGCCCTGCCCTGCTGCGCCGCAGCTGGCGGCTGGCGGGTACGCCCATTCTGCTGCGCAGCTTTGCCGTGCCGCTGCAGCGGCTCACCCTTGCGGCGTTCATCTATGCCGCAGCTGCCAGCCTGCCGTGGGCAATCAGCGGCGTGAGCAAATTTCTGCTCACAGTCTTTGAGCTGGCCGCCACCTTTTTTGTGTGTCAGGGACTGTACGCCGCCGCCGACCTTACCGACCTTTTGCTGGCAAACTGCGGCGAGGAGGTGCGCGCCAACCGCACCCTGACCACCCTGCTGAACAAGCTGTACAAAGTTTTCATCGTGGTATTGGGCGTTATGACCATGGCACAGGAGACCGGCCTGCCGGTGGGCAGCATCGTAGCCAGTGCGGGTCTTGTCGGTCTGACCATCTCTCTGGCGGCGCAGGACAGCGCCAAAAATCTGTTCAGCGGGCTGGTCATCCTGCTGGACCGGCCCTTTTCCATCGGTGACTGGATCACCGTGGGCGATGTTTCCGGCGAGGTGGTGGACATCAACTTCCGCTCCACCAAGGTCCGCGCACTGGATAACTCGGTGTACATCCTGACCAACAGCACGGTCAGCTCTGCCACCGTCAACAACGGCACCTTGCGCAACAAGCGGCTGTACCGCTTCACCCTCGGGGTCACCTACGATACCTCCCGTCCACAGCTGGAGCAGCTGATGGCAGACCTGACCGCCATGCTCAAGGCCAGCCCCTACACCTACGAGGACTCGGTGCTGGTCAAGCTGAGCGGCTTTGGCGCTTCCAGCATCGACCTGCTGGTATCCGCCTACCTGCGCACCGCCGACATGACCCGCTTTTTGCAGATGCAGAACGATTTGAACCTTGACCTGATGGACGTGATGCAGAAAAACGGCGTGGACTTCGCCTTCCCCTCCACTACCGTATATCTGGAAAAGAACAGCGAAAACGAATAACCGAAAGGGACTGCTGTGCAAAGGATGTGCGGCAGTTCTTTTTTGAAAAGCGCCGGTTTTGTTGTAAAAAGCAGGCGCTTTTGCCCTATGATTTCCCGTCCGGTCATGTTATTCTTATAGCGCACCCGCATACACTGCGGAGCACGCCATCAAATCATCTGTGGAGGAACGCTTCCTATGACACAGCTTTTGCTGCCCATTATTTACTTAGCCTTTATCAGCCTTGGCCTGCCGGATTCCCTGCTGGGGTCTGCATGGCCCACCATGTACCCTCAGCTGGGCGTCCCCTTCTCCTACGCGGGCATCCTGTCCATGATCATCTCGCTGGGCACCATCGTTTCCAGCCTGAACAGCGACCGGCTCACCCGGGCGCTGGGCACGGGCAGGGTGACCGCCCTCAGCGTGGGCATGACCGCTGCGGCGCTGTTCGGCTTTTCGGTCTCCGGCCGGTTCTGGATGCTCTGTCTGTGGGCTGTCCCCTACGGCTTGGGCGCGGGCAGCGTGGATGCCGCCCTGAACAACTACGTTGCTCTGCATTACCAGAGCCGCCACATGAGCTGGCTGCACTGTATGTGGGGCGTAGGCACCACCATCGGCCCTGTGGTGATGGGCGCGGCGCTTTCCGGCGGGCTGGGCTGGAACAGCGGCTACCGGTACATCGCCCTGTTCCAGATTGCACTTTCTGCCGTGCTTTTTTGCAGCCTGCCCCTGTGGCATAAACGCCCCGACGCCGCCCCGGACGGCACCGCGCCCAAGGCGCTGACCCTGCCGCAGGTGTTCGCGCTGCCGGGCGCGAAGGAAGTGATGCTCTGCTTCTTCTGCTACTGCGCACTGGAGACCACCGCCGGGCTTTGGGCAAGCAGCTACCTGACCCTTGTGCGGCAGGTTCCCGCCCAGACAGCTGCCAGCTTTGCCAGCCTGTTCTATATCGGCATCACGGTGGGACGGGGCGTCTGCGGCTTTTTGACCTTAAAGCTGAGCGATGATCAGATGATCCGTCTGGGGTTTGCAGTGCTGGGCGTGGGCATTGCCGCCCTGCTGCTGCCCGGGGCGCAGGTCTTTGCGCTGGCAGGGCTTGTGCTGGTAGGGCTGGGCTGTGCGCCCATCTACCCCAGCGTCATCCACTCCACCCCGGCGCACTTCGGCGTACAGAATTCTCAGGCCGTCATCGGTATCCAAATGAGCAGCGCCTATGTGGGCAATCTGGCCATGCCGCCGCTGTTCGGCGTGCTTGCCAACAACATCACCCCGGCGCTATTCCCCTTCTATCTGCTGGTATTTCTGATGCTGATGGCGCTGATGCACCGGCAGCTGGTACGCAAAACCAGCTGCTGAGCTTTTACCCTTTTTCAAAACCGCCATTCTCTTTTTTCGTATACAGCAACACCAGAAAGGCCCGCGCTGTTTGGAGCAGCACGGGCCTTTCTGGTTTCTATGGACTTCCCGGGGATCGAAAGATGTGGAGAATGGCGTCTCCTTATGCCTGCAGCACTTTACCGGCGTATTTCAGCGCTTCGCGGCAGGTTTCTTTCCAGGTCGTCCAAGCGTGGATGCCGCCCTCATAGGGCACATATTCCACTTCTGCTACCTGGCTCAGTTTTTCGACAAATGCTTCCACATCAGCCGGGGGCACCACCGTGTCCTCAGTGCCATGGATGGCATAGAACTTTACCGGGCTGTTGGCAACGGTATAGGAAGCAAGGAAGGCTACCGGATGTTCTGCCTCCCAGGTTGCCTGGTCAAAGTTGTTGAACAGATGCAGCGAAGAGCAGGCATTGCCCTGACTATTGCGCCAGACTGCCGGGGACATCATCAGTGCCGCCGAGAACATCTGCGGATATTTCACTGCAAAGCGGGCTGCACCATAACCACCCATGGAAATGCCGCCGATGATGCGGCCTTCCTTGCTGGCCAACGTGTTGTAAGTTTTGTCGATAAACGGGATCAGATCATGGATGATGGCCGTTTCCATGGCAAGGCCGGGTCCATCGTAATAAAAGGAGTTGTAACCATCAATGAACACTGCAATGCACTCGGGCAGTTCCCCGCTTCCGATCAGATCGTTGAGGATATCCGGTGTGGAGAAACGCTCGATCATATTGAGTTGATGGCCGCCTACGCCGTGCATCAGGTAAATGACCGGATAGGCCTGTGCCTTGTTGTTTTCATCGTAGCTGGCAGGCAGATAAACCGAATAGTTGCAGTCCTGCTTCAGTGTCTCGGAGTACCAGAACAGCGTTTTGCGGGTGCCCGCATAGGTAGTCTTGGGCGTTTTCTGCTTTTTGAACAGGAAATCCAAGCAGTTGGCATCCTCCTGCGGTGCAGCGGCACTGGCGGTGCACACATTAAGTGCCATCATGCCAAGACCAGCAGCACCCGCTTTCAGAAAAGTTTTACGAGAGAATTTGGTAGCCATAAAAAGTTCCTCCTTTAAATCAATCGTTTTCTTATACATCTTTCAGACAGCCTGCTTTTTGTACTGCAGTACTGTGCCGTGTTCTGTTTTCAGAACTTATTGAGCATCTTTTTCAGCTTTTCCAGTTCCTCTGCATCGCGGGTGTCATCCAGCAGGGTGAGAGCATCGTTGAAGTAGTTGCGGTCCATGTAGGAGTGGGTGGAGTTTGCGTGGGCAGCCATAGCCTCCAGCACAGCGTAGCCGGAGCGCACCAGCGGGTGGGTGGCAGGCACGCTGCCGCCCTCGGCTACCAGCGCAAACTTGCTTTCCGCCATATCCTCCAGCAGGGCGCTGTAGGCGTTGTTGGGGTCGGTGCCGTGGTTCTGCAACCCCTGATACAGCAGCTGTGCCACAAAGCCCAGCGTAGAAGCCGTATACCAGTTGCCGTTGAAATTATTGGGATTCGCGGCCTTATCGGTGACCGGGGAGTTGATCTTGTTGGTCAGGTACACCACCACCAGATCCTCCACGGGATCGATCATGGTCAGCGTACCGGTCCAGCCCTGATGGCCAATGGTATTGGAGGGTGCCTGCGTACCGAAATACCAGCAGCGCTGGTTGTCGCCCTCACGCCACCAGCCCAGACCCCAGTTGGCAGCGTCCTCCTTCTTGGGTGCGGTAAAGGCGTCCATCACGTTGCGGGAGAAGTAGCGGTTCTCGCCGTAGCCGCCGGTGAGCATGACAGAGGCCAGTTTTGCCAGCTCGGTAGCGTTGGAGAACAGACCTGCGTGACCGGAGATGCCGCCCATCGCGTAGTAGCACTTTTCGTCGTGCACCTGACCCTGAATGGTGGCGGTGCGCACGCCGGTGAAGGAGATGGCACCATCACGGGTGTTGCCGTTCAGCTCGGTAGCGGCGCAATCGTTGGCGGCAAAGCCGTTCAGCAGGGGGTTGTAGGTGGTATGGGTCAGACCCATAGGATCCCAGAAGGTCTCCTTCAGGAAGGCGTCCAAACCCTTGCCGGTGATGGCTTCAATGGCGAAGGCCAGCAGCATATAGTCCACGTCGGAGTAAACGGTCTTGGTGCCCGGCTTGTACATCAGCGGGGTCTTGAAGATGGACTTGAGGGTAGCGGCGCGGGTTGCAGCGCTGCCGTCCCAGCCGGAGAAGAGCACGTTGGTAGCACCGGGAACGGTCTTTTGAGAGCACTGGTCAAAGGAATCGTTGTGGTACTGAGGGTCTGCAGGGAAGCCTGCCTGATGGCGCAGGATATCGCGCAGGGTCAGTTCTGCCTTCCACTGCTTGTTGACCTTCAGGCCCGGGTTCTCGTAGCCGTTGTAGGTAATATCGATGGTGTCCTCCACAAAGGCGCTGCCCAGCAGGTCTACCAGACGGCTGTCCAGATCGGCCTTGCCCTGCGTGACAAGGTACTGCAATGCGTAGTTTGCGGTGTACATCTTGGTGTTGGAGGCCAGATCGTACAGGGTATCGTTAGTCACAGCCGGGCTGTCGGTCTTGGGGGTGCCGTCCGGGTTATAGGAGTTGACCTTGCCCCAGGCGTTCTGGTACACCAGCTTGCCGTTTTTCACAATGGCCATCTGTGCGCTGGGGAAGCCATTGTTCACGTCTGCCTGAATGATCTGCTCCAGCAGTTCCAGTGCATCACGGTCGATGCCCACGTCCTGCAGGCTGCCCTCCTGCACGGTGGGGTAGCCCACCCGCACGGTCACCTTTTTGCCGCGGGGACGGATGCCGCCCACCTGAATGGTGTTGCGGCCGTTGATGGTCTGACCGGAAATGTCCACGTTCCACACGCCGCCTGCCGCCATGGCAGCGGTGTTGATCTGGCTGTTATTGACGAACAGGTTAAAGCCGGTCACGCCCGACTCGGGCTCCACGCACAGCGTTCCCTGCCCTGCGTAGCCCACAAAGGTGTACATGTGGTTCATGGCCAGCGTATCGTCGGTGTAGCCCTTCCAGTTGGGGAACACCGGCTCGCCCTGCCAGCCGCCGCTCACGCTGCCGCGGCTGGTCACCTTGACCGAGGCCGCCTTTTTAGGGATGAGGTTCAGGGAGTTGGTATCCTCCGCTGCGGCGGCTGCGGGCTCGGCAGCAGAGGCTGCCCCGGCGGTGCACACGTTGAGCGCCATCATGCCCAGACCTGCAACGCTGCCCTTCAGGAACGTTTTACGGGAAAATTTGGTTGACATGGTAAGGTCCTCCCATTCTTTTTGCCGCAATGCGACAATATGCCTGTATTCGTGCTTTTTTGTCCCGCAGCAGCGGGACTGCCTTATGCCCCGAATTGTACGCGAGACGAAACAAAATGTCAATCATGTTTTCATCTTGTGGCACAAAGTTTTGTGTTTCTCAGTTTTTCGCCTATTTTGGCACATTGTTTTGCATTTTGTTTCAAATTTTCATGCGTTTTGTATACAACCAGCCGCAAAAATGCGTAAAAAAAAGCCGCCGCACAAACCCTTGTGCAGCGGCTTTGGTTCATAATTTTTCTTACAAAATGCGGGCGCTGATGGCGTTTGCCACTTGAAACAGATCTTTCTGCCCGATAAAGCCAAACTTGGCCTCGTGACCGTCCGCAAAGCAGACCGTCAGCTGGGACGCCTGCAGCGGGTCGCCAAAGCCCGCCGTCTGGATGCCGTAGTGCAGCACCTTGCGGTAGGGCAGCACAAAAAGCTGCTGCCGCGTGCCCGTAACCCCCTGCATATCCACCATGATGATGCGGTGGCTGGTGAACACCACCTGATCGCGCACCGTCTTGTAAGCGCCCACGATCTGCTCGCCCTCCAGCAGCAGGGCGTTGATATTTTTGCAGATATCCTTCTCCTGCAGGCGAATAAGGTTCTCCATCGGTTTATCGCGGAATTCCATAGCAGCGTTCCCCTTTCAGCGTTTTATGGCTCTATTGTAGCATTTCCGCCGCCGGTTGGCAAGATGGCTGCCCGGATAAAAAGAAAAGACCCGAACCATTCAAGGTTCAGGTCTTGTGGAGCGGGTAATGGGAATCGAACAACGATTTCTCTCCATGAATCCGCAAAAGCACAACCTTTACTCTCGAAACATCATAAAAAACCAGAAAAGCGCTTGCCATAACCAGCAAGCGCTTTCTTCGTTCTAGGATATTTTTCTGGGTCAAAAAATGGGTCAATCGGGGGGTCATCCGTGGGCCTTGTTGATGGCCGCAGTCGTGGCCTCTGCCAGCTCTTCCCGCTGGCCCTTTATCTCATGCCGGTACACTCCGAAGGTGTCCATGTTCTTGCTGTGTCCAACCAGCATCTTCAACTGGCCGTCCGTCAAGGCTCCTGCCTCCATGCTGACAAAGGTGTGCCGCATCTCGTAGAGCGTGACAGCTGGCGTGATTCCGTTCGATGCCTGATACTTCTCCCACCGGCGTTTGAGGCTGCGCTGGCAAGGAATCTGGAACAGGGGCGTGTTATAGTTTAGCTCAACACCGCTATCTTTGAGGAGCTGCACCTGTGCCTCGTATGCTTCCCGCGCCTGCTGGCACATATCAAATGACCGGATGCTGTTTTCGTTCTTGCCGGTCGTTTCTTCCTCATGCGTGTTGATGCTGCGGCGAAGGTTGACCGTGGGGCCCTTGATGTCGCCGTACCAGAGACCGACCAGCTCTCCGGGCCGGACACCGGTAGACACGGCGAAGCGGTAGGCGTAAATGTAATCATCGAAAACACGTTTTGAGTACAAAAGCCGCGTATCAACCGAAAAGAGAACACGCAACCCGGACGGCTGAAGAATCTTCTTCTCACCCATGCGGGCATTTTTCGGGATGGTCAGCTCCGGATTGAGCGTGGTGTACCGGTTTTTCCTGCACCACTTCAAGAAGCTGTTGGCCGTGGAACGAATGGTCATCAGCGTTTTGCGGCTCAATGGCTTGTTAAGAGAGCTGCGCTGCCGTTCTTTCTTCAAGCAGCGCTTTTTGAACGACATATCAATAGCCTTTTGCAAATCGCCCTCGGTCAGTTCTTCAATGCGCAGGTTCCCGATGACCGGCAGAAGATAATAGTCGCCGTATTTTGTGCACTGTTCCAGATAGGACGTGCCACTGGTGAGGGAGAGGTCTTGCAGCCATTCCGCATAGAGGACAGAGACCTTTTTTCTGCCGTCTCGGATGCTGTCGTCCAGCCATGCGTCAGCCTTCGCGTTCGCTTCCCGCTGCCCAGTGCGGCCCGGCGTGGAGCTGTAGAAGCTCTTCATCACGCCGTTCTTCTGAACCCTGATTCTCCAACGGTTCGTGCACTCTTGCCACTCGGCAGTGTTCGTTCGCTTTTTCAATGAAACACGCCTCCCCTCATGTCCTTATAAAAGTAGTAGGCTCGCCGGACGTATTCCTCTGTGGTGTCCAGAGCTTCCGCAATCTCGCAAGCGTCCATGCCGCGCTTCAGAAGCGTTAAAAGCGTTTCTTCCGGTATCGCGTGGAGTATGTACCAGCGGTCGGCTCTGACCTCGTGGCGCTCCCGGATGTCGAAGGGTGTGAGCCGGGTGTAGAACCCGCCGTAGACGCAGTGGCCGATCTCATGCCCCAGCTGGGCAGCCTCTTCGGCTCTGGTGAAATGCCGGGTGCTGTCCATGCCGATGCAGCAGTGGCCGTTCACTTCAATGCTCATGCTGCCGGTGTTTGGCAGCGGAAAATTGTAAATGTCGATGCCGTTTTCATTTGCCACGTCATAAAGTTCATTTAGTCTGTCCATTCGCATCTCGCTCCTTTACGAAACGAGCGAAGCTCTTGACCTCTTCAAATTGAGCGTCGGTCACGTCCCCGCCCCCAAAGAGTGCAAATTTGATATCGTCATCTGTCACCTCGCGGCTGTCTGCTGCGGGGCTTTTTTCTTTTTCAGGCCGTTCTGCCGGAGCTGCCGTCTCTGCCGGGTCGTCTGTTTCACCGTTCAGGTATGCAGCGGTCGTGTGCAGTTCTTTTGCCCAAACCTCAAGAATTTCCGGCTTTACGTTTTTTGTTCTGCGCAGGTTGCTTCCGGCCTTATCCGGCATTCCAACCATCTTATACAGACGAGCCTGTTTCATGCCGTATTTCTTGCACAGATCATAAAAGCGGTCAAACTGGAATGTGCCGTAATCGACCTCGCTTGATACTTCCGGCAGGTCGAGTTCGTCACTTTCGGTTTTTCCTTGCAGATATGCGGGCGAAGTTCCTAGGATTTTAGCAATTTGAGGTAAATACTTCGTTGGAACATCCGCGTTTCTGCTGCTCACGTTGGCAAGATATCCGACACTTTTCCCTATGCTCTGGCTTATGAAGGAAATGGAAATGCCTTTTTGCTCTGCAAGCTCCCGAATTTTAACGATGTTGCCATTCTTTGATGCTTCCAACGCGGCTTTGCAATCATTGTTTTCTGGGCCAAGATAATCCGTAAACATAATAGTACCTCACATTCAAAAAACGCGGATGAATTATTTTTTAATAAAAAACGTTAAAAACCTATTTACAAAATAATTGAAAAGTAGTATAATACAAACATGGAAAACAATTAAATCCTACATAAATAGTACCACCAAAGAAGTAATAAATCAATAACAAAGAGGTAAAAAACATGAAGTTCATCTCCATCAACGCAAAGTTCACCGCAGCCGTCAACAGCTACATCGCACAGGGCTACATCATCAACACCGCCTCGATGTCTGGCAGTCAGGGCGAGGTCGCTCACATTGACCTGACCAACGGTAAGCAGATTGTCCGCGTCCTGCTGGACCGCTTCACCGAGTGGGAAGATTACAACCAGCTGGGAGGTCTGAAGCTCGTGGTCGGCATCGCCACCGACAACGTCAAGCCCAACGATGACGAGCGCCACAACATCATCTGGAACAACCGGCTGGAAGTCATCTCCTGCGAGAAGTTCTACGAGTTGAGCAGCAACCGCGATGATTCCGCGTTCTATGGAACGCGAGAGGAAGCCACCGCAGCCAACAAAAAGCGCTTTGAGCGCTACTGCCGCCGCGATTGCCGCATCAAGAAGCACCTTCCCGAAAAGGCTTCTCCGCTGGTCAAGGAATTCGTTCACCGGAAGTTCGGTCTGAAGCGTGTTGTGGTGAGCAACATCCAGATCACCAAGCAGAACAGCGTATATACCGTTATCTACAACAATCACAGCGCACAGCTGCACTGATTCAAAGGAGGATAAGAACATGATGGTCGAGTTCAAGCAAGCACATCTGGAAGCGGAGTACAAGGAAGCGGGCTATGCCCACATTATCGCCAACGGCTATATCTGCCGCTGGCCCAGCAACGAAACGTTTGCAACAGCTCTCGCCTGCGGCGAGGTCGAGTTCTTCATCCCCGGTGGGACGTGGGAGCCGGTCCCCGCGCAGGAGTTCGAGGAGCCTATGCACGAGGAGTATCTGGCACAGGTCAAGTTCGCCTTTGCTCCTACCCGCTGGGCGAACGCAATCTGGCACACTTCCCCCACGGCCAAGCGGTACGCAAAGACGATGGCCGAGGCACAGGAGGCAATCCAGACACTAGAGAACCGCTATCCGAACGACCCGCAGCAGCAGGTCATCGAGAGCCGCATCTGCATTCGGATGGTAACCGACTGGGAAGAAGTCGAGGGCTGAACCGTAACCCGCCTGACGATGGCTGCATGGCAGCAGCCGAAACCACCCGGCAGCCAGCCGGGGAGGTCGCGGGAACCACCGCAATCAACAATCAATTTTCGGAGGTATGAAAAATGTCTGCAAACGTTGAAACGATGTTCTATGTCCGGGAGAAGCCTTGGCACGGTCTGGGGAAGATGGTGCAGGAAGCGCCCACCAGCGCGGAGGCTCTGAAGCTGGCCGGTCTGGACTGGACGGTCGAGGCCCGTGATATGTGGCTGAACGGCGGTTACGAGCCGATTCCCGGCTACAAGGCCAATGTCCGCAGCTCGGACAACAAGGTTCTGGGCGTGGTCAGCAACAAGTACCGCATCGTCCAGAACGCAGAGGCTTTCGCGTTCACGGATGCGCTGATCGGCGGCGATGTCCACTATGAGACAGCTGGCAGCCTGCTGGACGGAAAGAAGATTTGGCTGCTGGCAAAGCTGCCCGATTCCGAAATCTGCGGGGACAAGACTGAAACCTATATGTGCTTCTCCAACACGCATGACGGCTCCGGCGCTGTCCGCGTCTGCATGACCCCGGTTCGCGTGGTCTGTAACAACACGCTGAACCTTGCGCTGGACACTGCGCAGCGGGCATGGAGCGTCCGTCATGTGGGCGATATCAACACCAAGCTGGTAGAGGCCCGGCAGTGCTTGGACATGGCCAACAAGTACATGGACGAACTTGCAACCCGCGCCGACCAGATGGCAAACACCACGGTCAGCGATGCCCGGCTGCGGGAGATTCTGGACGGCCTGTTCCCGGAAGCTGACGATATGACCGACCGCCAGAAGCGTCATGTGCAGGACATGAAGGACGGTTACATGGTCTGCATGATGGCTCCGGACCTCTTGAAGTTCCGCAATACCGCATGGGGCGCGGTGAACGCAATGAGCGATTTTGTCACCCACAGCGCCCCGCACCGGAACACGAAGGACTATCAGGCGAACAACTGGAACAACGTGATGAACGGTCACTTCCTGATGGATGCCATGGCAAAGGCCGTCACCCGGTAAATATTTGATGGCTGTGCTATCTGGCCTGACGGGCATTCAGAGGATTGTTTGAGCGCCAGAACATGAAGTAAGGAAGGAGTGCAAAATGCGCATGGAAAGAAAGCCGGAAATTGGAGATGTAATGTTCCATGTATGTGAGCATCTCTACTACGTCCCGGAGCACGCGGCTCCGTTGAGCGAATACTGCGTCTGTGAGGCCGCAGTCGTGGGCTTTCTGAAAGGCGGGTACACCGAGGTGAAGCTGGTCGGGAAGAATCCGGGAGGTTTCAATACGCCCTATCACTACAAGATGGCCGAGGTCGGCAGCAAGGTGTTCTTTGACGCCCACTCCGCCGCAAAGTACGCCGAAAGCCTGACGGTATATGCGGAGCAGCATTGGAGTTGGGCAGGCGCACAACTTCGCAGGCCATACAAGGATTTATTGGAGGCGGGAAGCCGTGGCAAGGTTGATATCGGAATACCACTCCATCGGCATTGATGTTTGAAAGGAGATGAACGCATGAAGAAACTCAAAATTGCAGCAGCCCCGCCGAGGGGCAGCTATCACCGCATTCCGTATTTCGCCCTTCGCGGGATGTTTCAGGTTCGCGGCTATCAGGATCAGGAGGTCGCGCAGGCTATCGGGATAAGTCCAAGCACCCTTTCCACCAAGATGCAAGGCCATTCCGCGTGGACGAGCTGCGAGATTGCCGCTATCTGCGAGCTACTGGAAATCCAGCAGAAGGACATCGGGAAGTTCTTCTTCCCACAGGCAGAGCAGCAGAAAGGAGCATGAAGATGAACGGCAGAGCATCCAGCACGGCCAAGGAGCCGGACGCGCTTATTCACTTGAAGGGCAAGCTGGAAGAAGAAAAGACCCGCCACGCCCACATGATCGCCGTCAACAAGTATTTTCGAGAATACGGAACGGTAAGCGACTGCGAGGGCGTGGGCAGCTGCGAAAAGGCCATGATTGAAGGACGGCTGAAAATGGGAGACCGTTCGCCGTTCCTGCCGTGGCAGTTCAGCAGTTCCAAAGACCGCATTCGCCGGTTGCAGGCCCGCATCAGGGACGCAGAAACGGCAATTGCAGCAGGTTCGCAGCCGGTCAAGGTCGAAGGGCTGCCCGGCGTTACCTATTACGAGAACGGCGCTCTCATGCGGGTGCAGCTCACGTTTGAGAATGACCCCGGCCCGGAGGTGCGCGGCATCCTCAAGGGAAACGCTTTCCGCTGGTCGTATTCGCAGCGGGCATGGCAGCGGATTTTGAGCGAGAACGGCAAGCGAGCGGCCCGCGCAGCGCTGGAAGAAATCAAAATCCTTCAGGGGGAGGACAAAACGATGAATGACAAAGAACGTCAGAGCACAGCTGACATGAAGGAGGCCCGTGCAAAGCTCCTTGAATGCTTCCCCGGCAGCTTTATCAACGACCGGGAGGAATTTATTGCCCACCCGCGCACGAACCAGTATTTTATCCTGCGGGACTGTAAGACCGTTGAAGCGGTCGAGGCAAAGGTACTGGAATACCTTTCGCGACCTGCGTTCAAAACGCAGCCGTATTCGCAGGAGTGGAGGAACCGGAGGTTCCACGAGTTTATGCTGGCCGGGGTCAATGCTTTTCTGGACACAGACTTTTCCGAAGAAGATATGGAGCTAATTTACACCTATATGGGCAGTGGCATCAAGCGCGGCCTGACGCTGGCCTTTATCGACCACGACATGAGCATGAAGTGGCTTAAAAATTGGATTTCCGAAAACTGAAAGGAGTGTTTACGATGAACGGAATGTTTTATCGCGGTGAGGTCTACTATGTGCTGCCGGACGGCAACGAGGTCGGCAGCGAGCAGCACAGCGGGCGGCCCGCTATCATCGTCAGCAATAACCAGAACAACAAGAACGCGGCCACGGTCGAGATCGTCTACCTGACCACGCGGGAAAAGAGAGCCATGCTGACGCACGTTTACATCAGCACCGCACAACTGCCCTCGACCGCGATCTGCGAGCAGATTTTTACGGTGGACAAGACCCGGCTGGGCAGCTATTCCGGCAAGCTGACGGAACGCGAGATGAAGGATGTTGAGTTGGCCATGATGGTGAGCCTCGGCCTTGACAACTACCTGTCCAAGCCGAAGCCGGTTGAAGCTCCTGCCGTTGCAGCAGTGCCGGTTCCGGTCGCCGCTCCTTCGGTGCCCGACACCAAGGAAGAGCTGGAAAAGCTCCGTGTGCAGCGTGACACCTACAAGGAGCTGCTCATGGAAGTCATCGGCAGAAAGTGAGGAAAATATGAAGCTGAAAGATATGGTTGATGTCGTTATCAACAACGATATCTGCGTTGTCCTCAAAGTCAAGGACGGACAAGAATTGAATCTGATTTCTTTGGGCTGCTTTTTCGGAAGCGAATCAATGTTCAGGCTTACGAAAGGCCGGACCGTTGCTTGCACTGTGTTCGAGAATAGCGGGAAGAGATATTCGTTCCACTGGGGAGCTGATGGACACACGCTCGTTACCGAGCAGTGCGCAGCACTCGGAAGAATTGTCCAGAGCTGCATCGAAAAAGACTTCGGCATCGTATGCCAGACCCACTAAGGAAGTGAGGTATCATGATGTCTGGAAACATTGGTGATAAAATCCGCACGGTGCGGAAGGATGCCGGTTTGACGCAGACGCAGCTTGCGGAACGGATGGGCACGACAAAACAGACCGTACACCTGTACGAAAGAGGCGAAATCAACCCTAAAATTGACACCGTTGTGAAGTTCGCTGAAGCGCTGAAGGTTCCTGTTGAATATCTGGTCGGTACGGAATCAGACTGCGAACATCATTGGGTCAGCGTCAAAGTGCGCCTGCCAGAGCTGGACGAGGACGAACCATTTGCCCGCTGCATTGTGAATATCATTCGATGGTGTGAGGGCTGGACAGGCATTTGGAACCAGCCGGAACCCGACTTGAATGAAGAAGAGTTCACCGCTGCTGCCCTCTATAACCCGGAGCAGAAAACTTTCACAGTGTATGATGGCTTTGGCGGCTCGATGGTGATAAACGCTCTACTCGACCCGACCGATTTCAGCGGTGCATCCGGCACTCGCATCACTCACTGGATGCCGATGCCGATGCCGTTCGGAGTTTTGAAGGAGGAAGAATTGAGATGGTGAATTTTGAATTGAAGCCCTGTCCGTTCTGCGGAAAATCCGCAAGGATTCGCAACTTCGGCGAACGGTACCGCGTGGTATGTTCCAGCTGTGGAGCCAGAGGAGAAGCCGTCTGCATAAAGCAGTGGCACTCCACGAAGTACATTGCCCAGAATCAGGCTGCTGCGCTTTGGAATTCTCGTTCCGCTGCGCGGGCTGCAATGATTTCCGAGATGGAAACCCTGAAGGAACGCGATGCCGCGCTTGAAGAACTGTGGGCGAAGTTTGCAGACGTTCCAATGAACCCCGAAACGGAAAAGCTGGAAGCCTCATTCCTACACTTCCCTGCCGGAACGAACCGGATGGAGGTCTGGCGCTGGTTTGACGACCGGCACAGCAAGGGCGTTTTGTTTCTTCTGTACGGCGTTCAGGCCGATGGCCGCCGCTGCGAAGCTGTCTGGAGCGCTCAGAATCAGGACGACATTGAGGATGTGCGGTCGTACATCGAGCAGTTCTCTGATGCAGACCTCCAGAGCAAATACCACGTTGACCGCGACACTATCTGCAAGCTGATTCCGGCTGCGGCTGCCAAAATGCGGAAGTTTATCGACAACGACGATTCTTGGACATTCCACCGTGATTCCGCTATCGAGAGAACCGTCAAAGATTACCTGAAGGGAGAGATTCAGTTATGAAAAATCGAATTTCCTGTTTCGCCGTGGCCGTTGTGCTGCTGGCCCTGACGCTGTGGTTTGCCGCTTGCGGCTCAACTACTGCTGAGGCCGAAGTTGAATATTACTGATTGGAGGCGCGAGCGTGAAAGCTGTTTTACTGAGTATCCAGCCTGAGTGGTGCAAGAAAATTCTTGACGGAGAAAAGACAGTTGAGGTGCGCAGGACTTGCCCTGTGCATGGAACACCGTTTAAGGTGTACATCTACTGCACTTTGGCCGGGAGTGACAGCCTGTTTATGGATGCCCTCAACCGGGATGTGGCCGCGTGGAACCGTGGCGGCTGGCCAGAAAAAAGGGGGCGCGTCATTGGCGAGTTCACCTGTAAGAAAATTACTGGCCTAACCCATGTTGGAGAAACAGGAAACTGGGAACCGGCAAGCCTGTACGTTATGGCGCCCGGATTGTACTACAAGCCAGCCGACGAGCTTCTTAAAGCGGCCTGCATGAGCAAGGAAACCGTCGAAAAATATCTCAAAGGCCGTGACGGCTATGGCTGGCACATCTCAGACCTGAAGATTTATGACAAGCCGTTGCCCCTGAGCAATTTCATCCCGAACTGTCGTCACCTTGAGGTTGAGGCTGGATGCCGTGCGTACAGAGAACACGGATGGAGTTGTCCTGACCAACGGTACGACCTCAACCCGGATGGGAGCGTCAATATGGCAATATGCCAAAGGAGCGTGAAACGACCGCCGCAGAGCTGGTGCTATGTGGAAGAGAAGGATATAGTAGATTTGTTATTGTACAGCAACGAATTGGAAAAACAGAGGTAAAAGATGATGTACGATTGCTCAAAATGCCCGGCACGTCAGAGCTGCATTGCGGCAGCGCAGCCGGGTTCCGTCTACTGCGCGATTAAGCTGATGCAGACCGGTGCGTCAAAGGCTGACATGGAGCCTATCGAACCGAAGCCGCTGCCCACCTACTGCCCCTACTGCGGGAAGCCGCTGCGCGTCATCGGAAGCGAGCGATTTTGCAATAACCCGCGCTGCCTGAACCGATACCAGCCGATGGGACGGTGACGGTATGACGCAATACTGCCGTTACTGCTGCAACGCATCTCTGATTGACGATGATCTAGCCCACTGCAACGTCAAGGATATTGAGCTTGGCCCTCCTGCCCTGAAGCGGTCGAACCGCTGCAAAGACTTCCTGTTCTGCGAAATCGACGTTTTGACCCAGACGCGGACGTACAAGCCGAGGGCCGCAAAGGCTCCAGCTCCCTCCCCGGAGGATTTCGGGCAGCAAACCCTGTTTTGATGGGCGTTAAAAAAATACTACTTCGGAGCGCCAGCACCCGGCAGCTCTATAATTTTGCATCTTTTTATTAAAATATGACGACTTTTTATTAAAATAGTATTTACAAAGTAATTAGAAAGTAGTATAATATTATCAACAAGAGAGCCACCCCACAAAACAGGAGGAAAAGAAAATGAAGAAGTCCTACATCGTCGCAATCGACTACCGCGCAACCTACAAGCCCATGACCACCGATTACAAGGTTCTGGAAGCCGACAACCTGCTGGATGCAATGAGCGAAGCAGAGGGCTATCTGGACACCGAGAAGGTCTATCTGCTGAACATCATGCAGGCAGACAAGGCGGGCCACAAGGTCAAGGGAATGCCCGGTGTCAAGGAGAACACCTACACCGAAATCCTCACCAATCGCGGCAGCGGATGGCACCGTACCGATGCAGCCCACAGCGAAGCCGCTTGGCAGCACACCATGTGGGTGGACGAAAGCAAGAATGTCCAGCACATCGACAGCAACGAAGTTGCTTGAACTCCACCTGATGATGGCCCCCGGCAAGGGCCGAAACCGTCCGGCAGGCAGCTGGGCGGTCGTGGAAGCCAAAAACTAATTTTTCAATCTAGGAGGAGCAGAAAATGAAATTCTATTATGACGGAGTGCTGATTTGCTCAGCCAAGACCAAAGAGTGCAAGTACGCAGTTGTCTATCCGGACAGCAAGAAAGTATGGGCGATGCATTCCCGGCATTATTCCTTGGCGGCCGCTCAGGAGATGCTCAAAAGGGTAAAGCGTGGAATGTCGTTTTACGACCCAGAAAAGGCCGCATCCATGCGTGTTGTTCCACTTGAAAAATGTGATTAACCCGCCTGATGATGGCTGCCCGGCAGCAGCCGAAACACCCGAAAGGGTGTCGCGGGAGCCTACCGCAGAAAGGAGGCACAGAACGTGTCTGAATATTACAGCACCAAGCAGGCAGCGGAGGCTCTTGGCGTGTGTACGTCAAGGGTGCTTCAGATGAGGAAAGAGGGCAAGCTGATTGCCTATTCGCACGGCGAGAAGGGCAGCAAGAGCAAGTTCTTCTTCAAGGTCGAGGATGTGGAGTTTTACAAGCTCCACAAGAACGATGCCAAGCCGCTGCCCCCGCTGCGCCCGGTCGGCGCAGAGAAGGACAGCGCGTAAGATATCAAGATGGGAGGACATGAAAAATGCGTAAGGTTGTGAAATTGGCGACTGCTGCGCTGGCTCTGGTCGGTGCATGGAAGGTCGCAAGCTGGATGTGCGAAGGGACTGCGTGGCTGCTGGTTAATCGCGGATTCTGGGAGCCGCAGGCTGCTGAAGAATCAGCGCCGTGGATTCTGTTCGCGCTGGGCAGCGGGCTGGCAATGTCTTTGTACGGAATGTACAAGGACAGCCAGCGGTACAAGCGCAGCAGCCCCTATGGCCGCGTTCAGCACAGCGAGAGCCGGAACGACAGCAGCAGAAAGGCGGGCTAAGGTATGAACCCGATGTACGACCTTGCGCTGGACGGCTACGGCCCGCCGTTAGAGCCGCCGGATGGGTACTATTTCCTGACGGATGCCCAGATGGACGAGCAGGCCGAGCGGGAGGCAGAAGAAGAACAGGAGGATGAACAGCTTGGAGAATGAATTGACCGTCCGGGTGGAACGCCCGGCAATTCCGGCCATGAGCTGGAATAAGGACGAAGTCCAGCAGAATCTTGACGAGATGCTGGCAGCCTACAAAGGCCGGGTCTACACCCCGGAGAGCATCAAGAGCGCAAAAGAGGACCGGGCAAAGGTCAACGGCTGGGATAAGCAGCTGGGGGCCGCTGTCACGGCGGCGAAGAAGCTCTACATGAAGCCGCTGGAAGATTTCCAGCAGAGCGTCAAGGAGATGCAGGGCAAATGCAAAGAGATTTCCGGAGCGATTGACGCACAGGTCAAGGCTGTGGAGGCCGCCGAGAAGGAAGAAAAGGCTTCTACTCTGCGCCTGATCTACCGGGACAACATCGGCGAGTTGGAGACCCTTATTCCGTTTGAGCGCCTGTTAGACAGCCATTGGCTGAACAAGACGTTCGCCATTGCGGAGGCAAAAAAGTCCCTGTGCCAGTCCATCGAGAACATCCGCAGCGATCTGGAGTTTATCCGGGAGAACTGCGGGGAGGATGTGGAGCCGTGTACCACGGAATATCTCCGCAACTTGAGCACCAACGAAGCCGTTCGCGAGCATAACCGCCGCGAGAAGTCCCGGCAGGCGCAGAGAGAGGCAGAGGCCGCGAGAAAGGCGGCAGAGCTGGCGCGGGCCGCCGCTCCGGTAATTATTCCCCCGACTGCCGAAGAACGCGAGATGAAAGCGAGAGCCGCTGCTGCAACACAGGCAAACGCATTCATCACGCCGGAAGGTCGTCTGGACGCGGAAGCGATGCAGAGCTTCGCCGCTGCGCAGGAGACATCCTCCCGCAAGCGCTATTACTTCTGGGTCGAGTTCACCAAAGAAGACATTGCATGGTTCCGCAGCGCTGCCAAGGAACGCGGGTTCGATTTTGGCAGCATCAAATAATCTTCAATATTCTAGGAGGTAACAAAAATGGGTTTCACTTCACGCGCTGGCGCTGCTGCGCCGAATACCACTACCACAGTTCAGAGCCGCTCCTTCGCTGCTCAGGTCAAGCAGAGCGAAGCAATGCAGCCGGTCGTAGAATCTAAGCCGGTCGAAATCGAGAGCATGGACGGCCAGCACATCACCGTCACCTTTGATGATGTGAAAAATTTCATCTGCAAGGATGCAACGGTTGCAGAGTGCCGCATCTTCCTTGAGACATGCAAGCAGTACCGCCTCAACCCTTTCACGAAAGAGTGCTACTTGATCCACTACGACAACAAGAACGGAGATGCCGCTTCCACCATCGTACTGGGCAAGACCTGTTACATGAAGATGGCCGAGCGTCATCCGCAGTATGACGGATTTGAAGCTGGCGTTATCGTGTTCGTGCCGGAAGTCGGCGAGATTATCCACCGCGAAGGCTCCATCGTCTACGAGGACGAGCAGCTGGTCGGCGGTTGGGCTAAAGCCTACCGCAAGGACCGCAGCCGCCCCTTCTACGAGGAAGTGAAGCTGAGCGAGTACGACACCAAGAAATCCCTGTGGGTGACGAAGCCCGCGACCATGATTCGCAAGGTTGCGCTTGTTCACGCGCTGCGCGAATCCTTCCCGGCCACGTTTGGCAGCCTTTACGATGAGAGCGAGGTCCCGGTAGATGCAGAAGCAGCCTACCGCGAGGTCGAGAGCGAGCAGCCCGAAATCGGCGCTATGCAGCCCCGCAAGCTGAAGCCGAAGAAGGAGCAGCCTGAACCGCTGGCAGTCGAGACCACCGACACCAGCGATGATCCGTTTGGCGGTGATGGCGAATGATTATTCAGACAAAGACCGGGACGAAGATCACCGGAACCCTCTCTCGCGACCCTAGTCTAAAGGAAACGAAGACCGGAAAGCCGTTCCTCAGCTTGAGCGTTAAGGCTCATAGTACAAAAGATGCCTCCGGCAACCGGAGCAATATGTTTGTCGAGTGCTGTATTTGGAGCGATCTCGACAATTGGGACGGCCTCCTGCAGAAGGGCGATTTTGTCGAGATTTGCGGCGGCGAGCTGAAAAGCAATACCGGCGCGAACGGTACAACCTACTGGAACCTGCATAACATCGAGGGCGTTGTCGTTGGCGGGCTTGTTGCTGCCCGGTGGGTGCAGCAGGGCATCGACATTATGCAGCGGTTCTGCGACCAGCCCGGACAGCCCCAGACGGACGGCTTCGATCCGGTAGACGGTGAAACGCCCTTTGACACCGGTTCTGAGCCGCCACAGAGCGCTTCTGCGCCCGCACCGGATAAACAACCCGCCCCGGCAGCAACGCCCGAATACACCGGCGATGACCGCCCGATTTCGGACACGGACGACTTGCCGTTCTGATTCACCGTTGAGAGAAAGGAGGTGAGCAAATGGCAATTTTTCGTTGCGTTTCGCCGAACTTTTGGTCAGACCCGAAGGTGGACGATGACTTCACACCGGAAGATAAATACTTCTATCTCTACCTTCTCACTAATCCGCATACCACTTTGAGCGGATGCTATGAGCTGGGCAAGCGGCAAGCGAGCAGAGAGCTTGGATATAACGAAGAGACTGTGGACCGCCTTATCCATCGGATGGAAACGGTTCACAACGTTATCCGCTATGACAAGGCAACGAAAGAGATATTACTGCGTAACTGGCATAAATACAACTGGTCAAAATCGCCCAAATGCCTGAAGGGCGTTGAGTATTCGTTGCAAAACATAAAGAGCGATGCGTTCAGAAAATACTGTGCAGATACCCTATCTATACAGTATCGGTACAGTATAGATACAACTGTATCTGTAACTGCTACTGTAACTGAACCTATTACTGAAACTGTTATCTATCCTAATAGAGATAGCTTAAATAACAGTAAAGAGAAAGATCCGGCAGTTGATGCAGACCTCGCCCGGATTATTCAGCGGTACGAGGAAGTTGCGGGCGGCTTTCCGCGTTCAGCGCTGGAAAAGCTGCAAAGCTGGCGGGAGATTTTCAGCACGGAGATGATTCTGCTGGCAATCGACCGAGCCGTTGAGGCGAACAAGCGCTATTGGGCCTACATAAACGGAATCCTTACCAACTGGCAGCGCGAAGGTGTTCGGACGCCGGGCGATGCAGAGGCCAGCGATGAAAACCACAAGCGCCAGCAGGCCCGGCCCGGCAGATCGCCCCGGCAGCCCGCAGAGAGCGTAGATGACCAGCTGACCCGCGTTCTCGCAAATATGGACAGAAAGAGAGGTTTTGAAGGATGACCAAAGAAGAAGCCGCACAGCTGATTCGGATGAACTTCACGCTGTACAAGCTGGGAAGCAAGCCGCTGACGGACGAGGAAATGGAAACCACACTGGATGTCTGGACATATCAGTTCCGGGATTATCCCGGCGATGTGGTCAAGCGGGCGTTTCTGGCTGCGAACCGCGTCTGTGTCTATCCCATCACGGTGGCCGATATCTACAAGCAGCTTTCCCAGTGCATCAACCCCGAAGCAGAGTGGGACGCGCTGGCCGATGCAGCCCGCAAGGCGCAGAAATACATGAGCTGGAAAAGATTCCCGATGGTGATCGACATTGACGAGAAGGGCGGGCCTATCCGTAGCGATGGCACGGAAGAGCTGCAAGTGCTGTACGACAACCTCCCCCCGGCGGCCAAAACTTACGCAGGGAGCGTGAGCGGCCTGAAGGAGCTGGCCATGACCCCGGACCTGACCTATCGCCGGGTCGAGTTCCTCAAACAGTCGCGGGAGGACATTACGACAACGCCGAGGGAAGCCGCTCGTCTGCGCGGTGGCCCGGAACCGGCGAGACTGGAGGTTGCCAATGCCTAAGTTCAAGGTGTCCGTCGAGTGTCATACACCCGGCAGGGATGAAATCCACTGCCTGAAGCTGGAGGCCGACGACGAGGACGACGCAGCGATTCAGGGAATCTACCACGCCCGCGACCGCTGGCCAGATGCTTGGACTATCACGGTCCGCAAAATCCGCAAGGTGGAGGTGGCCCACTGCAATGGACGTTGAACAGCTTTCGTTCTTCACCATGCTGGCCCCAGCGCTGCCCGCTGTGGCGGTCTGCTGCATGGACGGCGACCGAGCGGACGCTGCACCCGCCGAAAGCTGGATGAAGCGTCTTGTGCAGGGTGGAGAGTATGTCGTTCAGGTCGCGGGTCATTCGCTGGTGCTCAGACCGGCAGATGGTACAGCAGACGACGTTCCAGCGGGCCACCGGTATTATCACTACACAATAGGCGAACGCCTGTTCTCAGGCGTCTTTGTCGGGAGAGACAAGGAGTGACAATGAAATACAAAGTAGTCTTTACTGACCTCGGCTGGTACGAGGTCGAGGCCAAGAGCCGAACGGAGGCGGAGGAAACAGCCCTTTTTGCCGCCCGCAGCTTTCACCCGGAACGGGAGAAGTTCGAGATTGAGAAAACGGAGGTGCTGCCGAATGGATGAAGAAATGACCGGCCTTTTCAGGTGTCGCAACTGCGGAGCCGTCTTCGAGGAAAAGGTGGATGTGGCGCGGTCTGTGAGCTGGGCCATCAAAGACATAACGGAGAATCTTGGAGGGGACGGCATTACAAGCGTGTTTCACAGGACATCTCTTCCTGAGAGGTTTGTTCTCCACTGGTGCAAAATGGACAAGGTCTGCATCTGCGATCTTATCGGCTGGAAGGTTGGAAAGGAGGCATAGGACGATGGAAAATGATGTTCGCCCGGTTGACGCCAACGAGCTGTTGAAGCAGGCCATCTACTGCAAAGAGGAGGACGGCTCAGGCGTGTATGCTGTGCCCATCAGCTGTATCTTTGCCGCTCCCACCCTGAAGGTGGAGCCTCAGGAGGTGGCGAAAGATGGCTGAGGAAAAGAAGATCACCCGGCTGGTCGATGTTGGCGAACTGGAAGCTGACCTGAAGAAGGACCTCGCCGAAGAAGAGGCCAAGGGCAAGGCTGCCGACATCCTGTTCTGTGAAAGCATCAGCGATGAGCTGAGCGATCTGAGCAATCTGCCTACCATCGACCCGGAGAGCTTGCGCGGTCATGCCAAGTGGGTGAAGGACAAGGAATTGAAGTTTATCATCGTCGATGATGAAAACAACAGTCACGAGGAACCGGCAATTTGCTGTACCCATTGCAAGACCAAGATTTCGCAAAGCGATTTCGACAGTTGGGTCTGGAACTTCTGCCCGGTCTGCGGGTTCAAAATGGAGGATGCGACAAATGGCTGATTGCATCGAACGCGGGCCGCTGCTGGAGGCGTTCAAGGCGAAGTGCTGCGAGGACTGCCCCGGCGGGTATGACCGCGCAAAGTGCAAGAGCTGGTGCGACGCTGCGGGCGAGATTGCACTGGTAGAAGATGCCCCGGCAGTCGTCCCGGATGCCCAGCGCTGGCGCAACCCTGAAACCGACCCGCCCAAGGTCGAAACCGAAGTGCTGATTTTGTACCGCAACGATATTGACGGATACAGTATTACGACAGCGCACTATGAAGATGGGAGCGTTTTTTTACAAGATAGCGTATGGTATTGGGAAGATCTTCCCGATTGGGGGACATACGACGAGGAGCGGGACGACTACAAAATCCCGAAAGGCTGGTGGGAATACCGCCACTTCAACCCGGATGACGTTTACAATAACCGTGTAGATTCTCCCGTGGTTGGGTGGATGCCTTTGCCGCCGAAGGAGATTACAAAATGAGCGAAAAACGTATGGTCTACGCGGAGGACGTGATCCAGAGAATCCGCGACCTAGCCCCGGAAATCCTGGGCGGCTGGTATAACCCAGACATGGAGAACGAGTTGGAACAGCTTGTTTGCGTTGTTGAAAGCACTCCGACGGCAGCAGATACGGACGTCCAGCGCTGGCGTAAGACCGCAGAAGAGCCGCCGACTGAGGCTGATGCAAATGAAGACGGCTGCGTCCTGAGCATCAACATGAACCTCGGCGGCATGAACACGACAGATTGGCCGTGGAACGTGGTGGCAGCTTTCCCGGATTGCCTGCCGGTCTGGATGCCATTGCCAAAGAAGCCGCTCTAAAAAGAAGCTATGGGAGATGAAAACGGAAAATGACTTACAAAGAGTTCTTGGAGCGCAAAATCGACATTGCACCCCTGTCAGGCATTGAGATTGACCCCGCCGAGGTCAGCCCGGCGCTGAAAGATCACCAGCGCGTGAGCGTCCTGTGGGCGCTGCGCGGGGGCCGCCGTGGCATTTTCGCTCGCTTCGGTCTGGGAAAGACCATCATGCAGCTTGAATGGTGCAGGCTGCTCCAGAAGCACGAGGGCGGACAGACGCTCGTTGTGATGCCGCTGAACGTCCTGCCGGAGTTCAAGGCAGACGCTGTGAACCTGCTGGGCATGGACGAGCCACCCTACTGCCGCACGATGGCCGAAGTGGAGGCCAGCACAGCCCCCATCGTCCTGACCAACTACGAGCGCGTCAGAGACGGTGACATTGACCCGCATCATTTCACGGCGGTCAGTTTGGACGAGGCCGCCACGCTGCGCAGCTTCGGCAGCAAGACCTATCAGAGCTTCATGCAGAAGTTCAAGGGCGTCAAGTATAAGCTGACCAACACCGCGACACCCAGCCCGAACCGCTACAAAGAGCTGATTCACTATGCCGGGTTCCTCGAAATTATGGACACCGGCCAGAGCTTGACCCGCTTTTTCAAGAGGGACAGCACCAAGGCCAACAACTTGACCCTTTACCCGGGCCGCGAGCGCGAGTTCTGGATTTGGTGCGCCAGCTGGGGGCTTTTCCTGCAAAAGCCGAGCGACCTCGGATTCTCCGATGACGGCTATTCCCTGCCCCCGATGGATATCCGATACCATAAGCTCAATAGTCTTGACCGTCCTGCGGAGTTTGAGGCTGACGGCCAGATGAAGCTCGGCCATGATGCTGCAATGGGTCTGTCCGATGCAGCCAAGGAGAAAAGGGACAGCATCGACATTCGCGCCGCCGAGGTAGCCCGCATCATTGCGGAGGCTGCGCCGGACGAACATTTTGTGGTCTGGCACGATTTGGAGGACGAGCGGAAGGCGCTCAAAAAGGCCGTTCCGGAGATGGTCGATATCTACGGCAGCATGGAGCTGGAAGCCAGAGAGCAGCGCGTCATGGACTTTGCACGGGGCCGCACCCGCATCTTCGGAACGAAAAAGAGCCTGTCTGGTTCCGGCTGCAATTTCCAGCGCCATTGCCACTGTGAAATTTTCATGGGCATCGACTACGAGTTCAACGACTTCATTCAGGCGATTCACCGCGTCTACCGCTTCCTGCAAACGAAGCCTGTTGTAATTGATATTCTCTACATGGACACCGAAACGGAAGTGCTGCTGGCGCTTCAGCGGAAGTGGCGGCAGTATGACGAGTTGAGCGAGCAGATGGAGGAAATCATCAAAGAATACGGTCTCGGCAGCCTTGCGCTGGAGACCCTGAAACGAACGATAGGATGTGAGAGAGTGGAAGTCAAGGGAAACAATTACACGGCTATCAACAACGACTGTGTGGAAGAAGTCCGGAACTGGCCCACGGACAGCATCGACCTGTATGTGACCAGTATCCCGTTCGGCAACCATTACGAGTATTCACCCTCGTACAATGACTTCGGCCATAACCCGGATGATGCAGAGTTCTTCCGTCAGATGGACTATCTGACCCCGGAGCTGTTGCGCACCCTGAAGCCGGGTCGCGTGGTTGCAATCCATGTGAAAGATCGCGTGGAGTTCGCCAACGTCACCGGCCTTGCAGCGCCGACCATTGAGCCGTTTCACGCGGACTGTATCGCTCATTTCCGGAAGCATGGGTTCGCCTATTTCGGAATGATTACGGTTGTCACGGACGTTGTCCGGGAGAATAACCAGACCTACCGTCTGGGATGGACGGAGCAGTGCAAGGACGGCACGAAGATGGGTGTTGGCTGCCCGGAATACATCCTGCTGTTCCGCAAGCTGCCCACCGATTGCAGCCGTGGATATGCCGATATGCCGGTGAAGAAGTCCAAAGAGGAATACACCCGCGCCCAGTGGCAGATTGACGCTCACGCATTCTGGCGCAGCAGCGGCGACCGGCCTTTCACCCGCGAGGAGCTGGAAAAAATCCCGACCTCCAAGCTGCAAAACGTATACCGCAAGTTCAGCCGGAACAGCGTCTACTCCTACGAGGAACACGTCAAGCTCGCGGAAAGTCTGGACAAGGATGGCCGCCTGCCGTCCACGTTCATGGTAGTAGCTCCCGGCTCGTGGGATATGACGGTATGGGACGACATCAACCGGATGCGCACTCTCAACACCACCCAGAGCCAGCGCCGTCAGAACCTCCACGTCTGCCCGCTTCAGATCGACATTGTGCAGCGCCTGATTGAACGGTACAGCAACGAGGGCGAGCTGGTAGCTGACCCCTTTGCGGGGCTCTTCACGGTGCCCTATGAGGCCGTGAAGATGAACCGCAGAGGCAAGGGCGTGGAGCTGAACCCGGATTATTTCCGTGACGGCGTGGGCTATCTGGAATCTGCGGATGCGGAAAAGGATGCACCCACTCTGTTTGACCTGTTGGAGAATGGAGCTTGAACATGAGCACTGACAACATGAGCCGGAACGCCGAGCACTACGCTGACCCGACCCCCGGCACTGCGATGCGGAACATCCGCAAGGAAGAATACCAGAAGGAGGCCGCCCGGCTGCTGCAAATCAGCATTCTGGTCCCGATGCTGCGTCAGATCGCAGAGTGGTCCGGTTTCGACATCATTGGCCGTATCCCGCTGCGGGACCGGGCCACCGGAAAGGAGTATCGGTAATGGACAACAAGGTTTTGGAAGAGGCCCGCGATACCATGCTGACAGCCTGCGAGAAGCTGGGCGCTGCTGGTATCATCAGCAGCTGGACGCGCAGGGACGGCACGGTGGTCAGACTGTCGCTGAAAATCATGCCCCATAACGAGGACACCATTGCGGATGCCATCTGCGACATGGACGATGAAGAACTGGCAAAGCGCCTTATCCCCATTGTCGTGAACCAGATGTGCGCGGACGGTGTCCCCACCGAGGAAGAGGCGCTGAAGTGGCTCCAGCAGCCCGCCAGCTGCCTGAAGGAGTAAGGAGGACGAAATGGCAGAACACCATAAGATTGACTGTGACAAGGTCGAGGACAGAAAGGCGCTGGCCGTCATTCTCGCAATGAACGGCTACACCGTGCGTATGGGCAAGGAGAAGCGCGGCGGCAAGTCCACCTTGACCTATTTCGTGGAGTATTGGAGGGCTGACGATGAGTGAAAGCATGAGCACGGAACGTGCAATCGAAATCTTGACCCCGACTCACCGGGAGAATTACAGCAGCATTGAGCCGGTGAATGAGGCCTGCTGGAAGGGTGTCCGGGCATTGGAAAAGCGTGTACCGGCCAGCCCGTACCCGGACGGTGACAAGAGTATTCTGGCTTGCCCCAACTGCGGCAGCGGTGAATACCTGCACAACATCGACACGGCCCGGAACGTGTTCTGCGGCCAGTGTGGACAGGCTATCAAGTGGGAGGATGACGATGAAGGGTAACACAGCGGCCAGCATTCGCCGCAGTTACATGGGCGCTCGCAGCCGGGCAGAGGGCGCAGGCTTTGAGGCAATTATCAGCTCTGCTTGCGACTACTACCGCGCAATCGGGCGGGCTGACATCGAGAAAACCCCGGAGCCGATGAAACCCCTCGGCGGCGCAGATCGTTCCGGCAGGTTCCTCGCCTGCTACACCAAGCAGGCACAGCCGGACTACAAGGGTGTTCTCTCAGGCGGCAGAGCTGTCGTTTTCGAGGCGAAACACACCGATACCGGTCGTTTGATGCACAACCGCGTATCGCCCGCGCAAGCCGCCTGTTTGCGCCGGATATCGCAGCTGGGCGGTATCGCGTTCGTTCTATGCTCGTTCAATGGCCGGGAGTTCTACCGCATTCCGTGGCCGGTCTGGGATAACATGAAGAACGCCTTTGGCCGGAAGTACATCACACCGGCAGATGTGGGAGCCTACCGCGTCCGCGTTGTAGCGCCGGGAGTGCTGCTGTTTTTGGAAAATCTGAAGGAGGATGGATAGTGAAAGCACATATCGTGAACAAGTGCAAGCCGTGTCCTTTCTGTGGCGCGCGGGCTGACGAAATCGAAACGGTGACCGGCGTTCCGATGATCGCCTGCTCCAATTACAACGGCTGTGGCGCAATCGTCAGCTTCAATAACAAGGACTGTGACGAGCACGGAAAGTCCCCGGTCGAGTATTTCAACCGGAGAGCAGAAACGAAAGGAGCATCATCATGAGCAAGAGAGAAAATAAGCGCATCCGGCAGCTGGAACGCCGCGTGGCAGAGCTGGAAAAGAATATGCCCGCGCCCGACTGCCAGATTCGCGTTGACGCGGAGAGCTGCGTACCGGAAAAGCTGGCGCAGGACATCGCGGAAGCCATCGCAAAGTCCACCGGCAAGAACGTTCAGGTGCAGCCTGCACAGACCCGCAAGACCTTCAGCGACACGCTGCGGGAAATCTTTGGCGCAAAGTGACCGGCCCGCAGCCGTGACCAGAAAGAGGGGTGTATATGGAGATTAGAGCATGGAGAGCACAGGATCCGGCAAGAGAAACCGCGTTCGTAGAGGTCAAAGAGTGGTTCCGCAAGCTGCGCGATCTGGCCGAGGCCATGAACGTCCAGCGCGAGATGATGGTCAAGCAGCGCGATGCTGCAACCAGAGTGACCCAGAGTTTCAGCGGGATGCCGATGTCTGCCGGAAACGGTGACAAGATTCTGGATGCCGTCTGCAAGATGGACAGCGAGAACCGGGAGTTGAGCCGCATGGAAACGGAGCTGGTCAAGCGCCGCATTGAGGCTGTTTCCCGCGTGTTCTGCATCGTGAATGCGGAAGATGATAGTACGCTGCGCATGGCCGATGCTGTGCGGGCTTATTACATCGAGTGCGAAACGACCGATAAGGACGGCTATTTCAAGCTCAAGACCTATGATGACGTGGCCCGCGAGCTGGGCATTTCTCGCTCTACAGTTTCGGACGCAATCCGGGAAGGGTTGCAAGCACTGGCAGAAATTTGGCCATACATCAACAAGGATTGTGCATAATGAGCAATACGCACAAAAATAACTCTCTGATTTTCTACATCACCCCGGACTGACATTGTTATGTCTCTGGACTTCCAACAGACTGGGAGGCATGATAGAATGACATAAGCGCAACCGCGCAATGCGGCACGGCGCTAACTAAGCGAAGGAGCAGTGCGGCTTGTCACTCCCCCGCCCCTTCTTCGCTTTTATGTGTGGATGCAGGAAATGACGGCGCGAACAGCAGGTGAACGCCGTGGTGGTTTGATTCCGCCCATCTGCACCAATACCCGCCACCCCGTAGGCGGAAGTGGACGCATGACCCAATCAGTCACCGGGAGCTGCTGCGTTTCCCAAGCGCGGCGCATTTTCCTTTCTTTTTCTCTTTTGACGGCTTTGCATACTATCTGACATGATTTTTCCTCCTATAGCATTATAACAGATGCCCGGAGGCCCCGGAACATTTAGGCGGTGCGCGTGTATTCCGCCGGTGTGTGCGTCCAATCCCTGCGCCCTGAACTGTGTCCGACCAGCACAGCGATGGGCTTTTTATTTGCCGTTGTAGCTCAAGCAGAGCGCCGCCCATTTAAGGCGGGTCACATTGACGATACGCGGGAGATGTTTCCCTCGGCCCTGTCCACCGAGAGCGCAACACTCTTGCAGGTGCCGGTTCAAATCCGGCCAACGGCTCTATATGCTGCCCTAGCGCAATTTGGAGCGCGTTCATGTGTGTAGACATGGAAGGTTCGATTCCGAAAGGCAGCACCGAAAAAACAGAGGGCTGCCCCCATCGTGGGGCGACCCTCTGTTTCGTTTTACCCGCAAGAAAGGAGGACAAGGACAGAATGATTACGAAAGAATTGCTGAAGCTGCCGGTGTCGGAGTTGGTTCCCTATGAGAACAACCCTCGCGTCATCTCACCGGAAGCCGTGAACGCCTGCGCGGAAAGTATGCGCCAATGCACCGCGCTGGACCCCATCGAGGTGGACGAGAATAACGTCATCCTCAGCGGACACACCCGCCGCCTCGCTCTGATGCAGCTCCATGTGGACACCGCTGACGTGGTGCGCTACACCGGTCTGACCGAAGAGCAGAAGCAGAAATACCGCATCCTCGCAAACAAAACCGGTGAAATGACCGGCTGGGACTTTTCCAAGCTGGAACAGGAACTTGCCGAGGTTGATTTCGGAGATTTCGACTTCAACTTCGACAGCGAGGCACCGGACGATATCTTTGACGATTCGACCGACCTTCGCAGCGAGTATGACGAGCCGCACGATGACAAGCTGATCTGCCCCTGCTGCGGCCACATCGACCTGAAAGCCAAGTTCAAAAAATTTGAAGGAGTCGCTGGAGATGAACAAAACGGTGAGGGTTGAAAATATTCCTCAGTGCTTTGGAAAACAACACCGCTCGTCTGGATGAACTGGGGTCGATGCACTACAACCTGATGTCCTACTACTACATCCCGAAGAACCCCAAAAGAGCACAGGGCATCATCGCGCAGAGCGAACGAATCATGATTGATTCCGGCGCGCACACCTTCCAGAAGGGCAAGACAAAACTCAACTGGGAAGACTACACGGAATCCTATGCGCGTTTCATCCGCGAAAATGACTGTGACAAAATCGTTGGTTACTTTGAGATGGATGTGGATAAGGTCATCGGCCTTGAGCGCGTCATAAAGCTGCGCAGACGGCTGGAACAGGAAACGGACAAGATTATTCCTGTCTGGCACAAAGGGCGCGGAATAGAAAACTTCTACCGGATGTGCGAAGAGTACAGCGGCAGGGTCGTTGCAATTACTGGGTTCAAAAATGAGGACATCAAAGATGACCAGTATGCGCAATTCTTGAAGATAGCGTGGCAGCACAACTGCCGTGTTCACTGTCTGGGCATGACCCGGAAGGACATCTTGAAGAAGGTTCCCTTTGACTATGTGGATAGTTCCAGCTGGACGCAGGGCGTTCTATATGGCCGTTTGGGAAGCCGAAAACTGAAAAACGAGGACACCGCCGAGAAACGAGCCGTCATGAGGCAACGGCAGTGGGAAGCTGCATACAAGGAGGCAATGAAGATGCAGGAATACTACGAACGTTACTGGTTTACTGCAACCACCCGACTGAAAGATTCTCTTGGGGGGGGGGTACTGATTATGCTGCACAGTAAGATCAAACCCCTCATCTATGCCGCCATGACTGCGGCCATCTACTATGTTCTGTGCGTGGCTATCGCGCCCCTGAGTTATGGACAGATGCAGTGCAGGATTTCCGAGGTTATCCTTCTGTTCTGTATGCACAACACGTTCGCAGTCTATGGTTATACCCTCGGCTGCGCACTGGCAAATCTGACCTCCCCGCTGGGCATCCTTGATGTCATTGTCGGTTCTCTGGCAAATCTGATTGTCGGCTCCTTCGCTCGCAAGTGCGGCAAGGTGGTTCCGACTGTCCTGTTTGGCACTGTGTTCAACGGTATCGTGGTAGGCGCGGAGCTGTCCATCGTGTACGGCTCTCCGTTCCTGCTGAATGCTGTGTGCGTGGCAGCGGGCGAGGCTGTTTCTCTTTTGGTGGGCGCTCTGCTGTACCATCTGGTGGGCAAGCGCCTTGAAAGCATTTGGAGGTGAGTTGCGATTGGCCGCAAAGGTAAATTTGAGCAGTGGTTAGAGCCGGAAGGTCTGGCACTGCTTCGCGGATGGGCAAAAGACGGTCTGAAAGACAAGCAGATTGCCGAGAACATAGGCTGCTCAATATCGACCCTCTGCGAATGGAAAAACAAGTTTCCCGCATTTTCGGAAGCGTTAAAAAAGGGCAGAGATGTCGCTGACTACATCGTGGAGAATGAGCTGTTCCAGAGCTGCCAGACGCGCACCGTGACGGTCAAGAAGCCTATGAAGGTCAAGACCGTAAAGGTGGACGGCAAAAAGCGGCTGGAAGAAGAGCGCATAGAGTACGCGGAGGAAGAAGTGGTGGTTCCTGCAAATGTGACAGCCCAGATCTTCTACCTGAAGAACCGGAAGCCGGACAAGTGGAAGGACAAACCGGTGGAGAGTGCAGCCGAGGCCCAAAAGACCGATATGCAGACCCTTGCCGACTTGCTGCAACGGCCTGTTCCCAACCGCGATATCAAGGACTTTGAAGAATGAACATTCCAGCTCCATTCTCTGAAAATCAGATGCGTTTCTTCTGGAACTGTTTCGACCACTGGTTCAATGTGGCAGAGGGCGGCAAACGTGGCGGTAAAAACGTTTTGATTACCATGGCCTATTGCACCATTCTGGAAAAGCACCCCAGCAGAATACACCTGATAGCGGGCGTGTCTACGGCCACGGCCCGCCTGAATATTCTGGACTGTGACGGCTTCGGCTTGAAGAACTATTTCGAGGGACGCTGCCGAGAGGGCGTGTACCAGAACCGCGACTGCCTGTATATCAAGACGGCCACCGGTGAAAAGATCGTGCTGATTTCTGGCGGCGGCAAGGCCGGTGACGAAAAGCTGATTAAAGGCAACACCTACGGCACCGCCTATATCACCGAGGCCAACGAGTGCAGCAAGGTTTTTATCCAAGAGGTTTTCGACCGTACCTTGTCCAGCCCGGACCGAAAGATATTCCACGACCTGAACCCGAAAGCGGAGGCGCACTGGTACTATCAGGACGTTCTGAACTTCCACGAAGAAAAGCTGAAAGCGAATCCGAATTACGGACTGAACTACGGACACTTCACCATCGCAGACAACATGAGCATCTCCGATGACCAGCTGCGCGGTGTCCTGTCCACCTACGACAAGAAAAGCGTCTGGTATGCCCGCGACATTCTGGGCCAGCGCAAGATGGCCGAGGGCCTTGTCTACCCGATGTTCTCGCAGGACAAGCACGTTGTCAAAGGCGAGATTCCATACAGCTCCCGCCACCGCTACTATGTGTCCATCGACTACGGCACGGTCAATCCGTTTGCTGCTGGTCTGTGGGACTTCGACCCGGTAAGCCACCGGGCCATTATGGTGCGTGAACTGTATTACAAGGGCGGCAGCGCGAAGCGTACCGACAACGAAGGATATTACCGGATGCTGAAGAAGCTGATAGGCAATATCCACATCGAATATATCATCATCGACCCTTCTGCATCCTCCATGGTGGAAACCATCCAGAAGTATGCGGAGTGGCTTGTGGTGAAAGCTGACAACGATGTTCTGAACGGCATTCAGGATGTGACCAAATACCTGAATATGGGCCTTTTACTGTTCCACGAGAGCTGCAAGGAAACCTTCAAGGAATTCGACCAGTATTCGTGGGACGAGGACAAGGACGAAGATACAGTCATCAAGGAGTTTGACCACAGCATGGACCAGATACGCTACTTCTGCCGCACCGCATTGCGGGCAGAGCTGAAGTGGGTCGCATGACGACAGAAAGGGGGTGAAATGCTTTGAGCTTCATTTCCCGATTATGGGGGAGGTTAAGATCAATGTTTATCCGTACCGACATCGGAAAGACCTTCGGCGTGGAGCTGATTCAGTCCTCCGAGATGAACGCAGCTCTGACCCTGTGGGACAACATCACGTCCGATAGGCCGCCGTGGCTTGACCCGGACGACGACATCCGCGCCTACAACATGGGCAAGCACATCACTGATTACAGGGCGCGTCTGGTGTGTCTGGATATCGGCGTGGCCCTGTCCGGCTCCCCGCGAGCAGACTACTTGCAGACCATCTGCAACGACCTGATTAAGCGGTTGCCCGACAAGGTGGCCGATGCGGAGCGTCTGGGCGGCATTGCCATCAAGTGGAACGGCAGCAGCTGGGATTTTGCTCTGCCGGGAGAGTTCGGTATCACCAAGCAGGACGGCAACGGCAACATCGTGGGCGCCATCTTCGCAGAGTACATCGCGCACGGCATCGACCATTACACCCGGCTGGAATACCACCGCTTCAAGGACGGCCTGTATCTGGTGACGAATAAGGCGTTCCGGAACAGAGCCATGCAGAACGGTCAGTATACCCTCGGCGCGGAAGTCCCGCTGACGGAAGTTGAAGAATGGGCCGATATGCAACCGGAAGTCCAAATCGAACAGATGGAAACCCCGCTCTTTGCCTTTTTCCGGCTGCCCGGCTCCAACACCATCGACCCGACCTCGCCGCTGGGCGTGTCCGCTTTCGCAAATGCAATCCCGGAGCTGGAAGCGCTGGACATGGCCCTGAGCCGGAAGAACGGCGAGGTTGCGGACAGCAAGCACATCACCTTCGTGGGGCAGGCTGCCATCCAGTACGCCAACGCGCACAGCACCAAGCTGCCGCGCTTCGTCCAAGGTCTGGGCGTGGGCGCTGACGACCAGAAGCCTATCACAGAGCACGTCCCCAAGATGTTGACCGATGACCGCATCAAGGACATCAACTTCGACCTGTCCATGGCCGGTGTCAAATGCGGCTTCAGCGAGGGCGTCTTTGTCATGGACGGCCAGACCGGCATGATTACCGCCACGCAGGTGGAATCCGATGACCGGGACACCATCCAGACCATCAAGGCCGACCGTGACGCGCTGCGCTGCGCCGTGGAACAGGCCATCAAGGGCGCTGACGCACTCACCACCCTGCTGGGCGCTGCCCCGCTGGGCGAGTACGAAACAACCTTCAACTTCGGTGACATCACCTACAACTACGAAGAGGACAAGGCCAGTTGGAAGAACTACGCTTCACAGGGCTGGGTCCCGCTGTGGCTCTACTTCACTAAGTTCGAGGGCATGAGCGAGGAAGAAGCAAAAAAGATGGTTGCAGAGGCTTCCGCAGCCGAAAAGGAGAAGGGCCTGTTTGACCAAGAGTAACCGGAAGGAGGCGGCAGCGCAGTGCTGACACCGCAGCAGATCACAGAGTTGGCAGAAACGCTCTACCCTGCTCTGGACGACCTGAACCAGTGGATTACTCAGGATATGGTGAAGCGCCTGATGGCCCGGCTAGGACGCGGCGAAGCTGCTGCCCTGTCCGCTACTGACCAATGGCAGACCGAGGTATACCAAGCTGCGGGCGGCCATCTGGAAGACCTGAAAAAAGAGCTGAAGAAGTTCACGAAGCAGTCTGATGCTGAAATCGCTTCCATCTTTGAGGATGCAGCGGTCAAGGCGTGGGCTGCTGATTGCGCTGTTTATGCGGCCAGCGGCAAGGGCGTGAAGCCTTTGGCGCTGTCTAACCGCATGGTGAAGATTCTGCAAGATGCCTATACCCGCACACAGGGCGAGGCGCACAACTTCACCCGCACAACGGCCAGCGCGAGCCAGAAGCGGCTTTTCAAGGTACTGGACGAGGCGCATTTCAAGGTCATCACCGGTGCGCAGTCCTACACGGCAGCGGTCCAAGAGGGCGTGGATGAACTGGTAAAGCATCAGACGCACGTTGTCTACCCCACCGGTCACCGGGACACCATCGAGACCGCCGTGCTGCGGGCAGTCCGCACCGGTATCAGTCAGGCCACTGGTAACATGACCATGCAGGGCATGATAGACCACGATTGGGACATCATCCGCGTATCTGCCCATCGGGGCGCACGGTACGGCGACGGCGGGCAAAACCCCGGCAACCACTTCTGGTGGCAGGGCAAGCTGTACAGCCGCACCGGGCGAACGCCGGGCCTCCCGCTCTTTGTCGAGGCGACCGGCTACGGCACCGGCGAGGGGCTGGGCGGCTACAACTGCCGCCACAGCTTCGGCCCCGGCGATCCAAACCACAACCCTTTCCAGAACTTCGACGAGGAGGAAAACCGCAGGGTCTATGACCTCACGCAAAAGCAGCGGGCGAAAGAAGCCCGAATCCGGCGCGATAAAGTCGAGATGGCAGGTTATCAGGCCGCAGCCGAAAACGCCACAGACGACGCTCTGCGGGCGGCTCTGGAGGACAAAGCGGCCAGAGCGGTGGCAAGGCTTCAAAAGCACACGGCGGACTATAACCAGTTCTGCCGGGAAAACGGCCTGAAGCCGCTGAACGACCGTCTGTATGTTGCCAAACGCTCACAGGCTGCCGCACCAAAGGCGGCACGTCAGAGCGCGACCACCCCGCAGGCTGTGTTCAGCTCTATGCGCGGCAGCGGCGGTGATGCAGGGCAGCAGGGAGAGAGCGTTCACCGGTATCTTGGCAAGGTTGACCCCGCCGAAACGGAACAGGTCGAATCCCTGAAGAACACATTCTGCGAACAGTACGCATCTTCCACCGTGGAGAACATGATGGTCATAACCAAAGATGGCGAAGTCCATTTTATGACCGACAATAACCCGCGCGGGGTTGACTGTTCCTATCTGGGTGATAAACTGAAAGGGAGCTACAACATCCACACCCATCCGCCTGATACGACGCAGTATTCTTTCAGCACGGATGCAGACATTCCAGCAGCGTTTTCCGACGGCACGGCTATCATGGAGGCGGTAGATTACAAATACCGATACCAATTTGTTGTGCCGAGCGGCATTACGCTTGAACAATGGGAAGCTGTATGCGAAGCAGTGCAGGAAGAACGAAACTCTATTATGACGGCCAGAGGATATGACTTCGGCAGCTACGAAGAAAATATCCAGCACGTCATAATTGACGAAACGTGCCGCAGGCTGGGCGTGAAGTGCTACCGCAGGGAGGCCAGAAAATGAGTTATACAGTTGAGCAGATAAACGAGTTGACCAAAGAAAGCGTTCGCCGCGAAAGGGCTCTTGTTGCTGAGTACAAAAGGACACACTCTGTTCCAAGCCGCGCCACGATTTCCACGCCGGAGATTGATGCAGAACGCGCGGAGCAGAAGCGCTTGTATGGTGAATATCTCAAAGCTCTGGCCCAAAACCAATAACCGTTGACCACGATGCAAACCGCACCGTGGTTTTTTCATGCCCAAAAACAGAAAGGAAAGCACAATGAGCAAGAAGATTTTTATTAGCCAGCCCATGAACGGGCGTTTGAATGCGGAAATCTTGCAGGAGCGCGCAGCCGTGATTCGCTGGGCGGAAGATCAGCTCGGCGAGACCGTAGAGCCGCTGGAAACGTTCTTCGACGACTTCGGCCCCGCCGCAAAGCCTCTGGACTATCTGGCCCGGAGTATCGAGTTTCTCGCAAAGGCCGACGTGGCCGTGTTCGCGCCCGGCTGGCAGGATGCGCGTGGTTGTCGCATTGAACACCAGTGCGCTGCTGACTACGGAATCCCCATCATGGAGGTTTAACCGATGGCTAGCTATTTGATTTCTGACGCGCCCTATGCGTCATGGCTTTCTGACGTTCTGGCGCAGCTGGAAGAGCTGAAGATTGACCGAATTGCAATTGCAGCGCCCTTGCCCGGCGGCGAAGTGTTTACCGGTTATTACCACATGGACATGATGGACAAGGCCGTGGTCGCAACGAACATTCAGGCAGATGCCACGTTGGATGCAGTCTGCGCCAATGGCCGCCGCATTCAGGAGGCATGGGAGGAGGAAGGTGATGACGATGAATAAGTATCTTTACCCGCTGTTGGTAAACGCCCTTAAGAAGCTTCTGGGTATCCATTCGCCGTCTGCGATGTTTGAAGTCGATGCCGAGACTATCGATGCCGTGATTGCGGAAAACGACCTTCACGAGAAGCTGGCTCCAAGCGCGATGCGAAAAGCACCGTGCTATTTTTATGCCCGCTACGGCCGCATGAGGCCAAAGAGGGCGCAATATCAGTCTACCTGCGGACTTAACAAGGCAGGGGCAACAAGTCACAGCGACGACTTAAAACGCTTAGTTGCTGAACCGGAGGTATCCCATGAAAACCAGTGAACTGAAAGACCTTGGACTGAATCAGGAGCAGATCGACGCGGTCTTTAAGCTCAACGGCCTCGACGTGGAAAACGCCAAGGCCCCCATCGCCACGCTGACGGCGGAACGTGACGACCTGAAAGCCCGCTTGGCAACCGCAGAGGACACCCTGAAAGGCTTCGATGGCAAGTCTGCCGATGAAGTCAAGGCGGAAATCGCCCAGTACAAGAAGCAGGCCGAAGATGCCGGTAAGAACTTCCAGCTCCAGATGACCCAGCGTGACCAGCGCGATTGGGTCAACGGCCAGCTGGACAAGTACGGCGTTTCCTCTCCCTACGCCCGCCGCCAGCTCGCCGCTGACGTGATGGACGAAAAGGACGGTCTGAAGTGGAAGGATGGCGCATTTCAGGGCTTCGACGACTTCATGAAGAGCGCAAAGGAAAAGGATTCCGGCCTGTATCAGACCGCCGAGGAAAAGGCGGAAGCTGAGAAGCAGGCGCAGCTCGAAAAGAAGGCTCCGAAAATCGTCGGGCCCACCGGCAACACCACCCCGACGGAAACCAAGTACACCCCGCCCAAAATTTTCTAAACCGAAAGGAAGGTAAACCACTATGGCAAGAATCGAATCCCTTAGCATCCTGACCACCGACACTGGCAAGGAGTATCTGGCCGAGCTGTATGGCAAGGTCATTGAGAACGTGCAGAAAGCGCTGGTTTCTGCTGGCATGAAGAATACCGACCTGTCCGGCGACCCGACCGCTGGCACTGTGGAGGCAAAGCGCTTTGCAAACGCCACCTCTGCAAACTATGGCACTGCCCGCAAGGCTGGCAAAGGCAGCCAGATCAAGGCAAAGTCCGTGACCGTTGCTATCGACACCGACAAGGAAATCGTCGAAGAGATGGAAGAGAAGGATGTCAAGCTGTATGGCGTTAACGGCGTTCTTGACCGCCGCGCTGCAAACCATGTTCTGCGCATGGCCGCAGAGCTGGACAAAGACTTCTTCAAAGCCGCAGACGGTGAAGCCGTCAAGGTGACTGTCGCCGCCGGCACAAGCATCGAAGATGAGCTGGAGCAGGTCATTCAGGAAGCCGAAAACACCGCTGCTATCCAGTATATGGTCTATGACTCCAGTACCGAGCAGGCCAGCGTGAAGCAGTCCGTTGACGGCGTAGAAACCGCTCTGACGGTGGGCCGCAGCTTGCAGTCGTGGGCATACAAGCCGCGCACCGAGGGCGAACACGCCCTGAAGCTGACCTGCGGCGAAACGTCCGTCACCATGACCTACACGGCCACCGCGCTGGGCTATGACATCCATCCGGCCAACGTGGACGCGAAGTTTGACTTTGACCCGTCGGGCCGCTCCAACTCCGCAGCAGACCGCGATACATGGGTTTCTAACGGCGTTTCCCTGACTGTGGACAAAGGCTTCGACTGGACGAACGGCGGCTATCAGCAGGACACTGACGGCAACACGGCTTTTGTCATCCGCGCCGGTCATACTGCAACCATCAACTACAACCTGTTCGGCTCGACCAATCTTCAGGCCTATGGCGCGTCTTTCAAGATGATTTACACAGCCAAGAATGTGCGCAAGTTTGACGCTGTGGTCGCACAGTGCCTTTCGGACGGCATCGGTCTGGATGCAAACGCCAAGGAAGTGACCCTGTCCACGGAGCAGACCGGCATCAGCCAGTTTGTCTGCGAGGGCGAACGCACGGAGCTGGTCTACAACATCACAAGCCGCAGCAAGAACAGTGAGCTGTTCTTGAACCTTCAGGGCATTCCGTCCCGGTTCGCTACCTACTCGGAGAGCGACCGTCTAGCCCAGCGCAACCCGGTCCCGCTGACCATCGGCAGCCCGGATTGTGATGTGTGGCTGTACCGCTGCAAGTTCTACGATATCAGCCTCGGCGATGCCGACATGATGGACAACTTCATTGCGGACGCACCCGACCCGGACGAGATGATAGCTCGGTATGAACGGAATTCTGTGGACGATGGCGCGGGCAACATCATCACCGACTGGAACGCATCGTCCATTGATGAAGCCTACATCGACAATCTGGCAAAGTCCCGGCCTGGTCTGCGTGTCATCAAGCTGCGTGTCCCGCGCTTCACGACCGACAAGAACGACAAGGTTTCCGGCAGCAGCGTGGAGCACCTCCTGTATGGCGCTCGCGCAAAGGACTGCTGGAAGAACGAGAGCGTTGTCCACCGTGGGCAGGGCACGTCCTCCAACGCCTACGGCAAGGCGGGCCGCAACATGGACTTCGACTGCAAGGGCAAGTTCGTCTACACCGAAAACGGCGTGGTCATGGAGGCCGACACCTACGACATGACCGAGAACAGTGTGGGCGAAACCTACTTCAACCTCAAGTTGAACATTGCATCCAGCGAGAACATGAACAATGCTATGCTGGCCGAGCTGTTCAACAAGTACCAGCCGTACATCCGCGCCGCCCGATCTGCGAATTCCAAGGTGCGCGACACGATGGAGTTCCATCCGTGTGTCGTGTTCGTGTACAACGAGAGCGCCGAGGAAGGTTTCACACAGGGCCAGTGGATTTTCTACGGCGTGGGCGATTTCGGCAACTCCAAGAAGGACAAAAAGGCGCAGGGCCTTGACAGCGCAACGCGCCCGAATGAGTGCATCGTGGAGCTGTGCAACAATACCCATGTCTACAACCGCTTCAAGGGCTATGAGGGTGCGGCAGACGCTTCCAGCTGGGAAAGTGATGACAACCCGAACGCTCCCCTGTCCTTCCGCTACATCGCGGACACCTGTGATGAGGCTGTGGCCCGCAACGCATGGAGCGATGTGGTGAAGTGGGTCTATTCGACCGACCGCACAGCAGCGACCGGCAAGGCGCTGGAAAGCTCGGTCACCTACGGCGGCACAGCCTACACCAACGATACGGCAGAATACCGCGCCGCCAAGTTCGTGAACGAGTTTGACCAGCATTTTGAGAGCAAGTCCACCCTGTACCACTACCTGTTCACCTCGTTTTTCACCATGCCGGACAACCGTGCAAAGAATACCTTCCCCCACTGCGAAGATGTGACCGCTGCGCATCCCATCTGGGATTACTGCTTCGGCTACGACTTCGACACGGCCATGGGCAACAACAACGAGGGCGATCTGGCGCTGGACTACGGCATGGAGGACACCGACCAGCTCAACGGCGGCAACGTGTTCAACGCGCAGGATTCTGTCCTGTGGGTCAACGTGCGCGAGCTGCTGACCGACCGTCTGAACGCGATGGTCGCGACCCTGACGGAGCTGTTCGATGCTGACCGCCTGAATGTGGCGTTTGACGCATATCAGTCCCTTCGCCCGGAACGCCTGCTCGTTGCAGATGCACGGCGCAAGTATATCCGGCCCTACGAGAATTTGAAGGAGGGCGGCACGGCCATTACCATGTTCATCCCCATGATGAACGGCGACAAACGGCTCCAGCGGCACTACTTCCTCAAATACAACAGCATCTATTTCGCGTCCAAGTGGAACACGGCTGTTGCCCGGAACGACAAAATCACCCTGCGTGGCTTCGCAAGCCCGACCGGCGAGATTGCCGCGATCACCATCACGCCGTACTCTGACCTGTATGCGTCTATCTTGTTCGGCTCCATCCTGAAGCAGCAGCGTTGCAAGCGCGGCGAGCCGGTGACGTTGAGCATGAGCAAGGACACGGCGCTGAACGATACCGAAATCTACATCTATTCGGCATCCATGCTGGAAGCTGTGGAGGGCATCGCCAGCGTGTACACCAATCAGGCCGATTTTTCCGCAGCCACCAAGCTGCGTTCTATCGTCATAGGCAGCGATGATTCCAGCTATTCCAACGTCAACCTGACCAGCACAATCAAGCTGGACTTCTCCGCGCTGGCCGTGCTGGAAGAACTGCGCATCGACCATTGCCCGAACCTGAACGCGCCGGTCGATGTGTCTGGCTGCGTGGCGCTGAAGGTGGCCAGCTTCAAGGGTACGCCGGTCTCCGCTGTCAACTTCGCTGCTGGCAGCGCTCTGGAAGAATGCTATCTGGAAAGCCCGGTCAGCCTGACGCTGCGCAATATGCAGAACATCAAGAAGTTCGATGTGGCCGACAACTACGCGAACCTGACCGGTCTGCGGCATGAAAACACGCCGTTCCCGGCAGCGTATGACATCGTGAACGCTGCATCCAAGCTGTACACGGTGCGCCTCGCGGGCATCGACTGGCAGCTCACCGGAACGGAAATTCTGAACCGCCTGCTGTCCATGGGCGGCTACGATGAAAACGGCATTGAAATCGGGCGGTCTGCTCTGTCCGGTAAGGTCTATACCTCGGTCATCCGGCAGGCAGAAGTCGAGAGCTATGCAGCAGCATGGCCCGATCTGGCCGTTACCTACGGCGGTACGGTGCAGCAGTATAAGGTAACTTTCTGCAACTATGATGGCACGGCTCTTACGCTGAAGGACGGCAGCCCGGCAGAGTTCCTTGTGGACCGCGGCGCGGACTGTGCAGACCCCATCAGGGCCGGTCTGATGGACACGCCGACCAAGGCTTCCACGCAGGCCGAGGTTTTCACCTATGGCGGCTGGGATTCTCCGCTGACGCAGGTGTTGAGCAACCTGACCGTCAAGGCAACCTATACCAGCGTCCCGCAGAAGTACACGGTGCGCTGGTATGCGCAGGCGGGCGTTGTAGTCGGCAGCAAGACCGTTGACTACGATACCGAGGCCGTACCGCCCGCTGACCCGGAGCGCACGGACGAGGAATCGAGCTTCGTCTACCACCTTTTTGACGGCTGGGACAAGAGCACGGCCCATGTCAAGGAGAATATGGATGTCTATGCGCGTTGGATTCGCGGCACGTTGCCCAACCTCGGCGATGACCTGTCGAACCTGAATCTGGCGCAGCTGTACGGCATCCGGCAGTCTGGCCGCGCCTCGCTCTACTTCACCGAGGAAGAAATCAAGACCCGCATTCCGTTCACCATGGGCTATGAGCCGCAGTTCGACAACGTGGAATCTGTGCTGCTGGCCGAGAACATGGAGCTGACCGGCTCCACCTCCAAGGATACCGGCGTGAAGATCATGGACGTTGACGCAGGCTGGACGCTGGTTGTGGACTGTGTGTTCGACCAGCCGACCTCTGAGGCTTGCGTGGCTGCCTGCTTCACCAAGACCGGCTACCACGGCTTCAAGGTCAAGTACAGCAGCGGCACGGCTGTCCAGTGGGGTACGAACACGGCAAACAACAGCCGTGGCACCGGCCTTTCTACCATCTCCGGTGTCGGTACGCAGTACATCTCCGACCAGTACCGTGAGCTGGTTGTGCTGCGTCATGTCAAGGGCAGCCGGAACCTGAACGTCTACTTCTCCAACCCGAACGGCGATGAGATTATCAGCCGCGAGCTGATTAAGACCATCGGCACCAAGTCTGACGCGACCCTGATGCTGGGCTGCGACAATGATGGCAAGAACTTCGCAACTGGCTTCCTGTACCGCTGCAAGCTCTGGAAAGAGGACCTCGGCGAAGCCGAGTGCATGAAGATGGCTGCATGGCCTCGCGAGGAAAGCTATCTGGAGGTTGTCGGTACTGGCGGTGCGACCAAGACCAACGGCGGCACGACCGCCATTGACCTTATCCATGCCGGTCTGCTGAACGGCTACCACCGCATGAATCCCACCAACAGCAACGCCGGAGGCTGGCCCGCTTCCGAGATGCGGCAGTGGCTTCAGAGCCGCTACCTGTCCGGCCTGCCCGCAGCCCTGAGCCGGATGTTGGTATCTGTGCATATCTCGTCCGTGGACTACGGCGCTGGAACTGCTGGCATTCTGGAAACGGAAGATAAGGTCTATCTGCCGTCTTTGCGTGAGATGAACGGCGAAAGCTCGGAACCGTTCGTGTACTGCGGCGAGCGGATTCCGTGGTTCACGTCTGACCGGACGCGAATCAAATTTGCTGGTTATACGCTGGCCGAGAACCCGACCTATACGGTATCTAGCACCGCGCCCAAGAACCCCAAAAAGGGGGATGTATGGATTTGTTCTGCTGACAGTAACGTGGGGTATCTCTGGAATGGACACGCATGGGTCAGGGCGCGGTGGTATTGGCTTCGCGATGCTTCGGTGTCCTACTCTACCAACTTCTACAATG
>ENA-OUPO01000086-OUPO01000086.1-human-gut-metagenome-genome-assembly--contig:-NODE-86-length-54600-cov-26.2603_pt1 | contig 54600 bp, 51 predicted proteins | sample MGYA00237940_ERZ548809 | MGnify/ENA primary metagenome ERZ548809 (study PRJEB26490, sample SAMN05194695) | human gut metagenome | biome: terrestrial biome; feature: human-associated habitat; material...
ATGAACGAAAACGTCATTCTGGAAAAGAACGAGAACTACTGGGATGCTGAGAATGTCTCCCTGCAGAAGGTCACCTTCCGCTACGTTCTGGATCAGGCAACTGCTCTGACCGCTTACGAGTCCGGCGAGGTTGACGGCGTTGCCAGCATTCCTTCCTCTGACTTTGCCCGCCTGAAGGCCGAGAATGCCGGTGTGCAGACCAGCCCCAGCTACGGCACTGTTTACTATGACTTCAACTGCTCTGCCGAGCCTGTGAACAACGTTCTGGTCCGCAAGGCAATCTGCCTGGCCATCGACCGTCAGTCCATCATCGACAACGTTGTGCAGGTCGATGCACAGCCCGCTTACAGCTTCCTGGCCCCCGGCTACTCTGTTGATGGCAAGGATATCACCGAAGGCCGCGAAAGCTTTGGCCTGTCCGCTACCGCTGACGTTGAGGGCGCCCAGGCTGCCTTGGCAGAGGCTGGCTACCCCAACGGCGAAGGCTTCCCCACTCTGACCCTGAGCTACTACGACAACGACACCGTCAAGAAGGTCGTTGAAGCTATGGCTGAAATGCTGAAGAACAACCTGAACATCAATGTTGAAGTTTCCTCCAACGAGTGGAGCATCTTCTATGACGACGTTCAGAAAGGCAACTATCAGGTTGCTGCCATGGGCTGGAGCGCTGACTACGTGAACCCCATGAGCTTCCTGCCCCTGTGCAAGACCGGCGATTCTTCCAACAACCTGTTCTATTCCAACGCCGATTATGACGCTCTGGTTGATCAGGTCAAGGCTGAGAACGATCCGGCCAAGGCTGCTGAGCTGACCCTGCAGGCTGACGCTATCGTTTCCAACGATTACGCTGTTCTGCCCCTGTACTACAAGTCCAACAACTACCTGATGCATGACAACATCAGCGGTTTCTACATGACTGCTTCCGGCAACCTGTTCTTCAAGGATGTGAAGGTCGGCTAATGCGCTGCACGATTGAAACCAGGGACTTTGGTACTATGGTTTTTACGCTGTACCCGGAATATGCCCCCCTCACCGTGGCAAACTTTGTGAAAACTGCACGCAGCGGTTTTTATGATGGTTTGTGTTGGTGCCGCATCGTTAAGGATTATGTCATTCAGGGCGGTTCGCCGGACAATGACATCATGACGGACAGTGATTGGCATATTAAGGGCGAGTTTACGGAAAATGGCGTCAACAACCCGCTCAAGCATATCCGCGGTGCCCTTTCTATGGCGCGCGATGATGACTTTGATACCGCCGGCACGCAGTTCTTTGTTGTTCACAAGGATGCTGCCAAGCTGGACGGCCGTTACGCCGCCTTTGGCGAAATGGAGAGCGGTTTTGATGTACTGGACGCCATTGCCAACCAGCCCACTTACGGCCCTGAAACCTGGAACAAGCCCAAACAGATGCCTGTCATCACCAAAATCACGATCGAAGATTGATGGTTTTGGCTGACCGGCTGAACTGAACCACAACACCCCCTGCACCGGAAAGCATTGTGCTTTTGGTGCAGGGGGTGCTTTTGTGCTGTCTGTTGTTCGGTTGCCGTTCGCCATCATTTGTACATGAATTTCCGGAATATTTTTCGTCCGTGCGTTCTTTATAAAATTTTTTCCAGCTATATTCCCGCTTTCATCCAGAACGGGAACCAGATGAAACTCATCGTGCCGGTATTTCAGATGGTCGATGGCACTCCCATAATTGGCATGCGTTGCAGACGACTTTCAAATTCGATACGGTGTAAATTATGTACCGAAGGCTGTCCCGTCTTTTATGCGGGGCAGCCTATTTTATTACAGATTCCGCATGGCAAACCACGAGAAGGAAGCTTTGCTATCGCTTATCGCTCCATTTGCGCTGGCGTACATGCCTACCGTGCATCCGGTGAAGCCTCCCGCAGACTCTGTGCTGTAGGGACGTAGGTCGATAGCATCGGCCAGGCAGGCAGTGCTGCCGCCCACCACATAATACACAGCCATATGCAACCTGTGGGCAATCAGCCGCAGAATCAGCGGCCCGTCGGGGATGGACTGCTCGGCCAAAATTTTATCTTTGTCATTTTCACGGGTCGTCAAGCGCAATGCAAAGCCATCGTCTGTAAGCACTTTTTCTGCGCGCAGATGGGAAAAACTACTCTGCACATAGGCAAGGCCCGCAGTCTCAAATTGTGTGCGTGGCGTGAAGTCCAACTGCGTCTCTGCCTGCCAGTCCACTCCACAGACGCGCAACGCCGCGTAGGCGGGCGTGTGCAGGTCATGTAGGGCGGCAGGCAAAAGCGGCAGCAGAAGGCGTCCGTCGGCCTGCCACGGCACAGGCCCGCGCAGCGTTAGAAACTCCGGCGGCAACTCCGGCGTAGGGAAGGTGTATACCAAAGGCGTCTCTGCAGTGCGTTCTTCCGGCAGGGGCACCGGGAACGTTTCCTCCAACTTTCCGACGCCCGGATTCACAACAGGCCAGCCGTTTTGCCACTCCACGCGGGCTAAGAATGTTTCGCGGCCCATAAGGGTATGACCGCCGCAGGGGCGCATTCCCAGCATAACCATATACCAGTTTCCCTCCGCATCGGCGGCAAGGTCACCATGTCCAACACAGGTCACGGGGTACTGTGAGCCCAAGTGGCGGTGGGTCAGAATAGGATTGTTCGGATTGCCGGCATACGGGCCAAAAACGTGTTTGCTGCGTGCTACCGACACACTGTGGTTCGGCCCGGTGCCGCCCTCAGCGATCATCAAGTAATACATCCCGTCCTTTTTATAGAGGTGTGGACCTTCGGGCCAGATGACGTCCCGCAGTGCACCTTTCCACAAAGCATGGCTCTCCCCCGTCAGCCGCATCGTGGTCAAGTCCAATTCCTGCGCCCAAATTTCCCAATCGCCTCCGTATTGCTCGCCTGCGGGATTAGGGCGGTTTCCCACATAATAGCAGCGGCCATCGTCGTCAAACAGCAGGCTTGGGTCGATACCTTGGGCGACGTCGCCCAGCCAATACGGCTCCGACCACGGGCCTGCGGGGTCTTGGGCGGTCACAATGAAGTTTCCGCCACCAGAAATATTCGTTGTTATGAGATAAAATGTGCCGTCATGGTAGCGGAGTGTCGGCGCATAGATGCCACGGGAGTGGCGGCAGCCGTCCAACGGCAGCTGCGAGGGGCGCGTCAGCACATTACCGATCTGGCGCCAGTGTGCCAGGTCGCGGCTGTGGAAAATCGGCACGCCGGGGAAATAGGCGAACGTCGAGTTCACCAGATAAAAATCGCGCCCCACCGCGCAGATTGATGGATCCGGATAAAATCCGGGTAGGATAGGATTGTGTACAATCGTCATACCAAATTCTCCTCTTTCTCTTTATAGTCCCACCACGTGCCGCACACGCCTTCCAGCACGCTGCCGCAAGCCCAGGGCATCAGCGCAAACCATGTGCTGGCAAGACTGCCGTCGGGGTAGGTCTGCACCAGCAGGCCCTCGCAGTGGCAGAACCGCTCGGACATCCAGCCCGCGCGGCCGTAGTCGTACTCGCGGTCAAAGGTGTTGAAGGTCTGCAGCGACCAGCCCACTGTATCCTTTAAACGGGATTCAATATAGGCATCGGGGCGGCGGCGCAGATAGTAGAACATCTCGTCGGCAACTGTGCAGGACATGGGGTGAATGTGCGGGTTGGCCACCGAAGTGATGCTGCCGCCGCAGCTCGACCAGCCGAGGCGGGACAGCGGCGGGACCTGTACGGGCACATTGTAGCAGAATTTAAAGCTGTACTCATAGCACAGTGCGTCCCGCAGGTGGTCGAGGTAGACGGCCTTGCCCGTCAACTCGTGCAGCAGCCGCGCAACGCGGATGTAGGCCAGCACACCCTCGCTGTCCACGGCTTTGCTGGTATCCGGCGGGCCGCCGTAACACTCAGCACGACGGATAAAGGCGTCGTAGTAGTGTACCTCGCTGCGCTCCATGGCGGGCAGGTCGGCGGTGTCGCCCGTCAGCTGTATCAGCGCAGCCTCAGCGGCCAAGCACCAGGCGCTGCCCAGGGAATCGTATTCCAACCCTGCGCCCGTTTGCTCCGACAGGGTAAACGGGTACTCGCCGTCGCCGTTGCGTGCCGCCGCCAGCCGTGGCACCACGCCCTGCACAAAGGCGAGCCAGTCGGGGTGGTCGATGCCGCGGGCAGCTTCGAGCCGATAGGCCTTTAGGATATAATAAAGCGTCTGTCCGACCAGATAGCCGGAATGCCCGCCCGTGTACATGCCGTCGAACCACCAGCCCCGACAGCTCCAGCCGTTTTCGGCGTCCCAGGTCTCGTTGGGCAGGCCGCAGCGCGGGTCCAAAGAGTTCTGCACAATATTGTCGATGCAGGCAAGGGCCGCAGCGCGGATCGTCTCATCCCCCAGGCGGTGCGCCGCCTGCAGGCAGGGCACGGCGGCGGACAGGCCGTTGGTCCAGCTGATGGAGAAGATCTTGTTCTGCTCATAGCTGCCGTCCGAGCGCTCTTTGGTGATGCCGACATAGTTTTTATCGTCGGGCAGCCAAGCGTCGCGGGTAACGGCCCCGGCCAGCAGCTCTGCCGCGTGGGAGGGGGTCGTACCGGGGCGCGGCGGCGTGTGCCACAGCCCATAGACGGCCTCCAGCGCCGCATACAGCGTGCGCTCGCCATCCACTGCGACAAAATCATAGAGGTACAGCGGGAAGGCAACGCTCTCCCCCGCCGCCAGCGTCAAGCAGTTTTCACCCATCGGGGCGCGGGGTTTGATGTTGTGGGACTGCACAAACAGCCAGGGCGCGTTTTCGTACCCCAGCGTATAGCCGACACTGCCCGTGTTCAGTGAGCAGGTAAAGCCTGCAAACTGTGCGAACGTCCCCACCCTGCCGGGCTGCCAGGGTTGCAGCACGCCGTTTTGGCGCACGAAATATGGCGCCGCCGAGAGCCCATACCACCGTCCGCCGTCCAGCAGGAAGGCTGCGGGGTGGCTGAGGCGATCAGCACGGACCATCCACCAAGGCGATGCGGGAAACTCCGGTGTACCTGCCCGCAGCCTTGGGTAGCGGTTGTCAACGCGGATCGGGGCCTCGCCGCGATTACGGCCGTAGAGGAATCCCGGCAAGAAAAAGCGCGGTGCATCGCAAGCAACGCAGTGCTCAAGCTTAACAACACCGCGCCATGGGGCATCGGCGTTGTTGGTCAGCGTCACCTGCCAGACCGCCGGATCAGCCAAAGTCGAAACGCCGTGGTCATAGGCAAAGTCCAGCGTCAGCGGCGTTTCAGCCAGCGGGCGGTAGTCCTCATCGTCCGCCGACCGGGCCGTGCAGGCAAATTGCATCATCATCGGATTCTCCTTTTTTACTATATCAGAACGCCTTACAGCGGCCAAATGCGGTATCGGCCGCTGAGGGCCAGCAGGGCAAAGAAGTACAGGCAGTTGTCGTAATAGCGGCGTGGGCCATCCCGCAGGGGCGTGTTCCAGAAACGGCGCACGCAAACCTCGGCGTTGGGGCCGCCCGCCGCCAGGCTCGCCTGGGCGTTGGTGGCCGTGATGGCCACGGGGTGCAGGGCCTCCCCGGGCAGCGGTGTGCCATCGATCTCCCAGATGCCGTTTGTGCGGCCGCACAGCGTCTCGCAGAAAAATTTTTGCAGCCGCTCGGCGTTTTCGGCCTGCCACGGGTCGGCCCCGAACCAGGCGTAGTCCAGCGCCATGTTGGCGATGGTGCGGTAGGCATCGCTGTAATACAGGTCGTGGCGCTGGTCACGGTCCGAGCGGTTGTGGGGCGTACCGTCGTAGAGGGAATACTCGGCGCAGAGACCCGTGACCGGGTGGCACGCTTTATGGAGAAATGCGCGGCTAGCCCGGGCAGCCTCGGCCCAGAACGGGCGATCCGCCTCGTCGGCCCACAGCGAGAACAGTGTATAGAAGTGGGGCAGATGGTAGGACGGATCGGTAAAATCACACTCGGTGATAAATTTGATAAGGTGGTTCTCGGGGTTCCACATCGGGCGGCCCGTGCCGGGCTTTTCGCCCTTATGCAGGCAGCTGTGCAGGATGCGTCGGGCCATGGCGGCGTAATCATAGATTCCGCTGCCGCAGCCCCAGCGCCCCGCCGCAAAAAAGAGCGCCATGGCAAAATATTCCTCGCCGTCGGGGGCTGGGCCATTGGCGTTTGGGGTGCCGTCGGTTTGGCATGACCAGGCAAAGTACCCCGCGTTGGGGCCGTCCTGCATGTACATATAGTGCATGACCCAACTCCACAGTGCGTCAAATTCGGCCTTGTGATCAGTCTGTACGCAGAGCATCATGCCGTAGCTCATGCCCTCGGTACGGACATCGTGGTTGCCCGTGTCCTCGATGTAGGCAAGGCCCGGCCCGGTGGGGTGGTAGAAGCGGTGGGTCTCGTCCCCGTAAAAAATGGTATGAAACGTATTTTCAATGCGTGCGTCGATCTCCGCCTGCGCATAGCCCAGCTCCGCAAAAACGTTGCGATAGTGTGTGGGCAGGGTAACTGCTGCCATAAATCGGCCCCTTTCGTTGTTCGGTTTTGGCTCAATATAGCAGGTTGCGGCGGCAAAATCAAGGGGGTACCGGGCTCGATTTTCAACAGGGCAACATAAATACAGCACCCCCTGCATTCCACTTATAACGCAGTGTAACCGTGGAATTTAGCGCAAAAAATGACGTATTTTGCAAGAAAGGCCCCGTCGTTTGCGGGACTTTCGGCTTTTGCAGTGCTTATTTTGTGCTATTTTTAAGGCCGTGCAAATGTTGGCGGTGCCGAACAAGCGCAGCAGGTAGGAAAAATTCGCGGCGCAGTATGCACCATTTATCCATAATAATGACACGAAAGTTACAATTCGTTTCTCGAATCGCACAAAAACTATGTTTTTCTTTCTAGCACATTGCACAAAAAACAATCGACAAGCCTGCAAAAACAGCAAATATTGATAAGATACATAGCAAGAAATGAGAAGCATGCATTCTCGGAATGCGGTATAATAACGACAGATGATATGTTTGGCCTGTGATGAGCCCACCAAACATAAGACACAGACAATTCAGAAAAGAGTGAAGCAAACGGTGTTGGACAAGATCGCACCCAAGGACCCAACGGCCAAACGCCCGGGATTTTATGTACTGCTGGACAAGCCGGTCGGCGGCCTGCCGAGCAATGACGGCGTAGGCCGCCACCCCGTTTATATCAATGGTGACCGCCTTGTAACTTTCGCCAAGATGGTCGGCGGCATTGACGATGAGAACATTCTGGAAATGCTCCGCACGGCCAAGGGCTTCCGCAAGCTCGTGCACAGCGTCGGCGTCAGCATCGTCGGCGACCTGCCCGACAAGGTCGTAACCTTCACCCTCGGCTTCTCCGGGGAACTGGGCAGCGGCGGCAGCCGCAACAGCATGAAGATTACCACCGATGGCACCGAGCACATCATGGTCATGGATGAGCAGCAGTGGTCCGACAGCGACGAGACGCCGCAGGAGTTTCTGTTCGAGCTCGTCAAACCGAAGGACATCGCCACGGCCACCGTCAAGCTCTACTTGAACGACGGCTACACAGTCCCCGAGGTTGACCCCGACCCGCCCGTGGCTTTCGATACGCCCGCCTACGGCGAGATGATCGCCCGCAGCTGCCTGAGCACCGGCAACAACATCCGTATCAAGCGTGTGTTGCAGCAGCTCCGCGATGGCAAGCCCACGACGATCGCCTTCCTGGGCGGCTCCATCACACAGGGCGCGGGTGCGGTCCCCTCGCAGGAAATGTGCTACGCGCGCAAGACCTATGAGGCCATCTGCGATAAGTACACACCCGACCACGGCGCACATGTCCGCTACATCAAAGCGGGCGTCGGCGGCACGCCCTGCCAGCTCGGCATCATCCGCTATGACCGCGACATCACCCGCGATGGCGCGGTGCAGCCCGATCTGGTCATCGTCGAGTTCGCCGTCAACGACGAGGCTGACGAGACGAAGGGCCTGATGCACGAGAGCCTGATCCAAAAGATCTGGTCAGCCCCCAATGAGCCCGCCGTTGTGATGCTGTTCAGCGTTTTTGCCAACGACTGGAACCTGAAGGATCGCTTGGCTCCCATCGGCTGGCGGCATGAGCTGCCGATGGTCAATGTGCTGGACGCCGTCAGCCCGCAGTTCCGCGTTGGTGTCGGTGAGCGCAGCGTCATCACCCGCCGCCAGTACTTCTACGATGTGTTCCATCCCTCCAACAGCGGGCACCGCATCATGCGGGACTGCCTCATGTATATGCTGGACCGGCTGGACAAGCAGCAGGAAGGGCCTGCCCCGAAAGAGCTCGCCCCCTACTACGGTTTCGACTTTGCTGAGACGAAGCTGCTGGACCGCAGTGTGAACCCCTTTGACGCGGTCATCGACCCCGGCTGCTTCACCGAGACGGACACCGACTTACAGAGCGTGCCCTTCGACTTCGAGGATGTCAACACCCCCGAGTTCCCCCACAACTGGAAGAAGGGCGCGGGCGACAAGCCGTTCACGATGGACATCACCTGCCGCAGCATCCAGCTCGTTTTTAAGGATTCGGGCAGCAAGGAGTTCGGCGCGGCAGTCGTCACGGTAGACGGCAAAGAGGTCGCGGCCTACGACCCGCGGCAGGCCGGTTGGACCCACTGCCATGCGGCCATTATCTTAAAGGAAGAAACCGCGCAGCGGCACCACATCGAAATCAAGATGCAGGAGCCGGGCACGGACAAAGTATTCACCATTTTAGGCTTCGGCGTTCTGTAAAGGACACGGAAGAACAGGAGAAAGCACTATGAAGAGAACCAAGAATCCCGCTAAAGAGGCTGAGTACCGCAAGCGTGCGGCCGACCTCGTTGCGCAGATGACCCTGCACGAGAAGGTCAGCCAGATGCTGAGCTGGGCTCCCGCGATCGAGCGTCTGGGCATCCCCGCTTACAACTGGTGGAGCGAGGGCATCCACGGTATCGGCCGCGCGGGCACTGCCACCGTCTTCCCTCAGGCCATCGGCATGGCCGCCGCCTTTGACGAGGACATGATGGAGCAGGTCGGCAACGCCGTCGGCGTTGAGGCTCGCGGCAAGTACAATATGTGCCGCGCCCACGGCGACCGCGACATTTTCAAGGGTCTGACCGTCTGGGCCCCCAACATCAACATCTTCCGCGATCCCCGCTGGGGTCGTGGCCACGAAACTTACGGCGAGGATCCGTTCCTGACGGGCCGCCTCGGCGTCCGCTTTGTTGAGGGTATGCAGGGCGATGATCCCGATTACCTGCAGGCCGCCGCCTGCGCCAAGCATTTCGCCGTACACTCTGGCCCCGAAAGCGACCGCCACCACTTTAACGCCATCGTCTCCAAGCAGGACCTGTGGGAGACTTACCTGCCCGCCTTCCGCGCACTGGTCAAGGAAGCCGGTGTCGAGGCCGTCATGGGTGCGTACAACCGCACGAATGGCGAGCCCTGCTGCGGCAGCAAGACCCTGCTAAAGGATATCCTGCGTGACAAGTGGCATTTCGACGGCCACGTTACCTCCGACTGCTGGGCCATCAAGGACTTCCACACCGGCCACATGGTCACGGACGGCCCTGTGGAGTCCGTCGCACTGGCCGTTAACAACGGCTGCGACCTGAACTGCGGTGACCTCTACGTTTACCTTGAGCAGGCCGTTGCCGAGGGCAAGCTTTCCGAAGAGAAGATCGATGAGAGCCTGACCCGCCTGTATGTGACCCGCATGCGTTTGGGTATGTTTGACGCCGAGGATCAGGTTCCTTATAATAAGGTTGGCTACGACGTTGTCGACAGCGCCGAGATGAAGGCCCTGAACCTGAAAGTCGCCGACAATATCATGACGCTGCTGAAGAACGACGGCACGCTGCCGCTGGACAAGTCCAAGCTGCACACCGTCGGCGTCATCGGCCCCAATGCCGACAGTCGCAAGGCGCTGCTGGGCAACTATGAGGGCACTGCCTCCCGCTACACCACCGTGCTGGAGGGCATTGAAGATTACCTCGGCGACGATGTGAAAGTCCGCTACTCGCAGGGCTGCCACCTCTACGCCGACAACATCCACGGCTTGGCCGAGTCCAACGAGCTGATGAGCGAGGTCAAGGGCGTCTGCGAGGAGAGCGATGTCGTCATTGCAGTCCTCGGTCTGGATGCCGGCCTTGAGGGTGAGGAGGGCGACAAGGGCAACCAGTTCGCCAGCGGCGACAAGCCGAACCTGAAGCTCCCCGGCCATCAGGAGGAAGTCCTGAAAGCCTGCGTTGAGAGCGGCAAGCCTGTTGTTCTGGTTCTGCTGGGCGGCAGTGCATTGGCTGTCAACTATGCAGATGAGCACGCAAACGCCATTCTCGAAGCCTGGTATCCCGGTGCCCGTGGCGGCGAGGCTGTGGCCCGCGCTCTGTTCGGTGAGACGAACCCGCAGGGCAAACTGCCTGTCACCTTCTACCACAGCGACCGCGACCTGCCGGAGTTTACCGACTACGCCATGAAGGGCCGCACCTACCGCTACATGGAGAAGGAAGCCCTTTACCCCTTCGGCTACGGCCTGTCCTACACGAAGTTCGGCTTCAAGAACGCTGCTGTCAGCGCGAATGAGGCGGGCTCCGACGGCCTTGATGTGACGGTGGACGTCACGAACGAGGGTTCTGTTGCGGGCCGCGAGAGCGTGGAGGTTTACGTCAAGGCCGAGCGCGAGAACACCCCGAACGCCCAGCTGAAAGGCCTTGCCAAGGTCGAGCTGCAGCCCGGTGAGACGAAGCAGGTCAAAATTCACCTGCCGCTGGCTGCCTTCGCCCTCTGCAATGAGGAAGGCACGCCGATCGTTGAGGCAGGCAGCTACAGCGTTTACGTCGGTGCTTCCCAGCCTGATGCCCGCAGCGTAGCGCTGATGGGTCAGGCCCCCGCAAAGCTGACCGTCACCCAGTCCGCAACGCAGGCCCTTGACCTGTGATTGATATTAGGAAGGAGAGACAGAACCATGCCCAAGACCGCACAAAAAGACGCTTCTGTGGCCACTGTCAAGAAGCCGGGTGCCGTGATGAAGCACATTAAAAAGTACTGGCAATGGTACGCAATGATGTTCATTCCCATTGTGTACTACATCGTGTTCCGCTACATCCCGATGTTCGGCAACATCATTGCGTTCCGCCGCTACCGCGCCGGCAGCAGCATCTTCGGCGATGAATGGAGCGGCCTGAAGTACTTCAACCAGTTCATGAAGGATCAGAACTTCTGGCGTGCGTTCAAGAACACACTGCTGTTGAACTTCAAGTATCTGATCATCAGCTTCCCGCTGACGCTGATCTTCGCCCTGTTGCTGAACGAGGTCAAGAATGTTCACTTCAAGAAGATTGTGCAGACGATCTCCTACCTGCCCCACTTCATCTCGATGGTCATCGTTGCGGGCATGGTCCGCGAGATTCTGTCCACCAGCGGTCCCATCAACAACCTCATCACCAAGCTGGGCGGCGAGGCCATCACCTTCATCTCCCTGCCCGAGTGGTTCACGACGATCTTCGTTACCACGGGCGTATGGCAGGGCCTCGGCTGGGGCACCATCCTTTACTTGGCTGCCATGTCCGGCATCAACACTGAACTGTACGAGGCCGCTGAGCTGGACGGCGCAAACCGCTTCCAGCAGTGCCTGCACGTTACCATCCCCGCCATCCTGCCCACCATCTCCACCCTGTTGGTTCTGAACATCGGCAGCCTGTGCGGTTCCGCCGCTTTCGAGAAGGTCTTCCTGCTGTACACCCCCACTACCTATGAGACGGCCGACATCATCGCCACCTACGTCTACCGCATGGGCCTTGGCTCCGGCAACTACAGCTACGCAACGGCCGTTGGCCTGTTCCAAGGTGTCATCAACCTGGTCCTGCTCACGGTTGCCAACAAGGTCTCCTCTTGGCTGACCGGCAGCGGTTTGTGGTAATTAGGAGGATAAAATAATGGCAAAAGCAACTACTATGGGCCCCATGAAGATCAAGGAATCCGGCGGTTACCGCGTGTTCAAGGTCTTTAACGCCATCATCCTGACGCTGATCAGCGTTGCGATGCTCTACCCGTTCCTGTACTTGATCGCCCAGTCCTTCTCCTCTACGCAGGCGATCGTTGCAGGCCAAGTCGGCCTGATCCCGAAGGACTTCAACATCTCCACATATAAATACGTCGTCACCGACGGCAAGTTCATCCCCTATTACGGCAACACCGTTGTGTACTCCATCATTGGCACGGTCTGCGCTCTGCTGTTCAGCGCCCTGCTGGCCTATCCCCTTTCCAAGGCGGAGCTGTACGGCGGCAAGGCCATCAACAAGTTCATCATTTTCACGATGTACTTTGGCGGCGGCATGATCCCCAACTACATTTTGATGGTTTCCTTGGGTCTGCGCGATACCGTGGCATCCTTCATCCTGCCCGGCATGATCTCCACCTACTACGTCATCCTGATGCGTTCCTTCTTCCTCACTCTTCCCCGTGAGCTGGAAGAAGCCGGCGAGATCGACGGCCTGGACAAGTGGGGCGTGTTCTGGCGCATCGCCATCCCCCTGTCCAAGCCCATCATTGCCACCATGACACTGTTCTACGTCGTCCAGTACTGGAACGACTGGTTTGATGCTTTCCTCTACTTGGATACGACCACGAAATGGCCCGTTGCCTACTATCTGCGCCAGCTCATCAGCAGCGCTTCCGGCACAAGTGCCGATGCAGGCGACGCTATGCAGATCGCTTCCAACATCAAGTCCTGCGCCATGGTGCTGACGTCCGCTCCCATCATTTGCATCTACCCCTTCATCCAGAAGTATTTCGTGCAGGGCATGATGCTGGGCGGCGTTAAGGGCTAACGTTTTCGCGTTAGTGCTCTGCGTCCCGTTTTTCCACTGTCTTAAAACCGACGCCGACTCCGGCGCCGGATGAAAGAAAACGCCTGTTTTCCCGGGGCCTTCCGGGGAGCAGGAAAAAACGTAATGGAGGTTACGAAACATGAAAAAGCTCACATCCCTCGTGCTGGCTACCGGCATGGTGCTGTCTCTGGCTGCCTGCGGCGGCTCCGGCAGCTCCACGGCTGCAAGCACCACCAACACCGATGGCAGCACTGCTACCACCGACACCGCTGCTGCGGACGAGTCGAACCTCGGCTATGAGTACGGCGAGCACTTCCACTCTGACGAGCCTGTCACCTACACGATGTTCTTCAACGACAACCCCGCCTATCCCATGAACGACAAGTGGATCAACGAGGGCGTCTTTAAGGCCATCGAGGATGCCACCAACGTCCATCTGGAACTGACCGTCGTTGACAACTCCAACTACACCGATAAGGTTTCCTTGGCCGTTTCTTCCGGCACTTCCCCCTACATCATCCCCAAGATCTACTCTGAAACTGCGTATGTCACCGGCGGCGGCGTTGTCCCCGTCTCCGACTATGTCCAGTATATGCCCAACTACTCCAAGTTCGTCGAGGAGTACAACATGCAGGACGACTTGGCCACCATCACGCAGGCCGACGGCAAGTACTACCGCCTGCCCGGCCTGAAGGAGACCGCTCTGCAGGATTACACCTTCCTCGTCCGCAAGGACATCTTTGACGCTGCCGGCTACGATGTCACCGAGCTGGAAAAGGATTGGACCTGGGACAAGTTCGCCGACGTGCTGATCGGCGTCAAGCAGTACATGGTCGAGCAGGGCATGTGCGGCGAGAATGACTACATCTGGTCCGATATGTGGTGCGGCCAGACCTCCGGTTACGGTCAGGGCGGCAACCTGCTGAAGCTGCTGGGTGCCTCCTACGATATCAACACTGGCTGGGCCATCACCACCAACTACGGTCTGGTCTATGACCCCAACAGCGATTCCTTCGTTGACGGCTCTGTCTCCGACAATTACAAGCAGGCCTACACTGTCCTGCAGAAGCTCGTCCAGAACAAGGTTCTTGACCCCGAGACCTGGACCCAGGATGACGACACCGCGCTGAACAAGTTCTACCGCGGCGAGACCGCCATCATGTCCACTAACCGTGCCCAGTACGCCACCCAGGACTCCAAGATCAAGGAGCAGCTGGGCGAGGGCAACTACGAGCTGTACCGTACCCTCGTTCCCATCGGCACATCCGACTATCAGGCCGAGAACCAGCGCCTTGAGTGCGGTGTCATGATCTCTTCCAACGCTCTGAAAGAGCTGGGCGAGGACGAGTTCATCAAGATGATGCGCTTTGTTGACTGGCTGTGGTACTCTGACGAGGGCCTGACCCTGACCAAGTGGGGCAAAGAGGGCGAGACCTACACCGTCACCGACGGCACCTACAGCCTGACCCCCGGTTACTACTGCAACGGCCTGTCCATCGCACAGACCTCCGACGATCAGATCGACCTGCGTGAAGAGCTGGGCTACGCCTGCGGCAACTTCATGTATTCCGGCAACACCGAGCTGCTGACCAGCAACTTCAGCGAGGATCTGCGTGATTTCTACGACCGTCAGGGCCAGTACCGCAAGCTGCGCCCGCTGGATCCCACTGTCACCTTCGACGAGGACCAGATGGAGATGCTGAACCTGTGGGGCACCCCCATGACCGATACCGTCAACGCTTGGACCTGCAAGTTTGCCATGAATCAGGCCGACATCAACAACGATTGGGATACCTACGTTGCTGAGGTCGAAGCCCAGAACATGCAGAACATCGTTGATATGTACAACGACACCTACAACGCAAGCAAGTAATTTGTTTGGAAACTGACTGTCCCTGCGACAGTGATGCAACTGCCGGGGGCAGCCTCACGTAACAACATGGGGCTGCCCCCGGTTTGCTGTTTATGGTATGCAAGTACCGCGCCCCGGTGACGGGGCGCACCGTGTGTGCCCGACACGACCATGTCGGACCTGCACGGCACTTCCCGTCACATCCCCTTACCCTTATGAAAAGGAGCTGTTCCTTATGAAACGCACCGATTTCAGCGTCGACTGGCTGTTTGCCGCCTGCGCGCCGGATACCGAGCTGCTGCCTTGGGACGCGCAGTTCACCCCCGTCGACCTGCCCCACGATTGGCAGATTCGCCACGCGGACGATCTGTACCGCGACGGCACGCTGTTCTACCGCAAATATTTCTTTGTCACCGATGTACCCGGCACCCGCCGCATGCTTTGGTTCGGCGGGGCCTACATGGATACGACCGTTTTCGTCAACGGCACCGAAGTCGGCCAATGGAAGTACGGCTACACGTCGTTCTGGTTCGACATCACCGACGCGCTGCATGAGGGCCAGAACGAAGTTCTTGTCCGCTGCAATCTGCGCCACCCCAACTCCCGCTGGTACTCCGGTGCGGGCCTGTACCGCAATGTGGAACTGTGGGAGGCTCCCGACCTCCACTTGATGCCCGATGGACTGTATGTAGCTGCCAAAGAGGGCGACAACGGCGCTTGGACCGTGGCCGTCACTGCCGAGGCGGGTTCCGTCACCGCTGCCAGCGCGGGCCGCACGCTGACGCTGCATCTGACCGATGATAACGGCAGCCTTCTTGGCACTGCCGCCATCCCTGCCGATGCATGGGCTGCTCTCCCCTCCCCCGATGGCTGGCGCACGGGCAAGGAAACCGCGATTTACAAAGCCTCGCACACCTTCACGCTGCAAGACCCCGCATTGTGGGACTTGGACGCGCCGAGCTTCTACCACATCACGGCAGAGCTAACCGGCGCCGATGGCGTTACCGACACACTAACCACCCGCTTTGGCTGCCGCACCATCGAAGCCACACCCGACTGCGGGCTGCTGGTGAATCACAAGCGCGTTTTGATCAGGGGCGTCTGCATCCACCACGATTTCGGCTGTCTCGGTTCGGCGTTTGAGTACAGCGCCGCCAAGCGTCAGCTTGAAATCCTCAAGTCCATGGGGGTTAACAGCATCCGCACGGGTCACACACCGCCCGCGCCGCAGTTCATGGATCTGGCCGACGAGATGGGCATTTTGATGGATGTCGAGAGCTTCGACTGCTGGCGCAGCGGCAAGAACCCTTACGACTACGGCCGCTTCTTTGACAAGTGGCAGGAAAAGGATGTTGCTGCCTGGATCCGCCGCGACCGCAACCACCCAAGCCTGCTGTTCTGGTGCATCGGCAACGAGATCTACGACACCCACGCAGGTTCCGAGGGCGCGGACACAATGCGGATGCTGCTGGCCGAGGTCGCCGCGCACGACCCTGCGCGCAACGGCATCCCAACGCTCGGTTCCAACTACATGCCGTGGGAAAATACACAGCACTGTGCCGATATCATCAAGGTCGCGGGCTATAATTACGGCGAGCGCCTCTACACCGCCCACCACGAGAAGCACCCCGACTGGGTCATCTACGGCAGTGAGACGTCGTCCATCGTGCAGAGCCGCGGCATCTACCACTTCCCGCTTTCGCAAAGTCTGCTGTCTGATGATGACCTGCAGTGCTCAAGCCTGGGCAACAGCCGCACGAGTTGGGGTGCGGAGAGCTGGGACGTCTGCCTGCAGAGCGAGCAGCGCTGGCCGTTCACGCTGGGACAGTACCTTTGGACCGGGTGGGATTACATCGGCGAGCCGACACCCTACCACACGCGCAGCAGCTATTTCGGCACGATTGACACGGCAGGCTTCCCGAAGGACGCCTACTACGTCGTGCAGGCCGCGTGGCTTGACTCCAAAACACACCCAATGGTACACCTATTCCCCTACTGGGACTTCAACGACGGGCAGCTGATTGACCTCTGCGCTTGCACCAACGCCCACAGCGTAGAACTGTTTGTGAACGGCGAGAGCCTTGGCCGCAAGGTGCTGGACTCCGCCAAGGGCCGTACCGCCAGCTGGCAGGCAGCCTACCGCCCCGGCAGCGTCAAGGTCGTAGCCTACGATGAAAACGGCAAGGTCGTGGCAACCGACGAGCAGGATTCCTTCGATGACAGCGCTATGGTCTGCCTGCAGGCTGACCGCAAGACGATTTCCGGCGATGGCCGTGAGCTTGCGTTTATCACAATCACAACCCGCGACAAGAACGGCAACCCTGTGCGCAACGCGAACGACTGCGTGACGGTCCGCGTAAATGGCGCAGGTGTGCTGGTGGGCCTTGACAACGGCGACAGCGCCGACCCCGACGAATACCAGACCGACAGCCGCCGCCTTTTTAGCGGCATGCTGCTGGCCGTTGTGGCGGGCAATGGCCGCACCGGCACGATTACCGTGGATGTCACGGCCCCCGGCCTGCGCCCTGCAGTGCTGACGCTGAACGCCGCCCCGTTTGAAGGCTCCGTCCGCCGCCGTCTGCCGCCGCTGACCTTTGGCGGCAGCACGCAGGAAACCCCTGTGCGCAAGCTGACCTTGACCGCCGAGCGCACAGCGCTGGACAAGGAGCACCCCGTAACGCACATTACCGCCGCACGCCGGCCTGCAGCAGCAACCTTCACCGACATCGAGTGGCAGTTGACCGACGACAAGGGTGTACCCGCCGTGAACGCGGCCATGCAGCCAGACGGTGACGTGCTGACGGTGACCGCCCTGGGCGATGGCACACTGCGGGTTCGCGCCCTGGTGCGCAACGGCCACGATGCGCCGCAGCTGATCTCCCAATTGGAGTTGTCCATCTCTGGCATCGGTCAGCTGCACAAGAACCCTTATGAATTTATCTCGGCCAGCCGTTTTGATGCGTCCTTCGGCGATATCGGCAACGGCAACGAGCGCGGCGTTTCCACCTCCCGCACGGGCCGCAGCTGGGTGCTGTTCGATGATATCGACTTTGGCCCCGATGGTGCGGATACGGTGGAGCTGCCAATCTTTGCGCTGGACGGAGAACCGACGACCTTCCGCTTCTGGGACGGCGAGCCCTACGCCGAGGGCAGTACAATGATCGGCGAGCGCGTCTACCACAAGCCCAAGCAGTGGAACGTCTACCAGCCCGACACCTTCAAGCTGGACAAGCTCCTGCGCGGCATCGGCAGGTTTGCCGTGGAGCTGAACGTGAAGGTTCACATCAAGGGCTTTACCTTCACCCGTCATTCTCGCGCATGGGATACCCTGGCTGCGGGCGCGTGCGATGCCGTCTATGGCGATTCCTTTACCCGCGACGGGTCGCGTGTGCTGGGCATCGGCAACAATGTCTCGCTGCTGTTTGACCGCATGGACTTTGGCGAGACCGGCTGTTGCGGCATCCGCATTACGGGCCGCAGCCCGTTGCCCGCCAACACGGTGCATCTGATGTTTGCCGCTGCAGACGGCGGTGAGACCGAGCGCCGTGTGGTCGAGTTTGGCCCACAGGCCGATTGGGGCGAGCAAACCTTCACGTTTGAGCCCGTCACGGGGGCGCGGCAGGTCACGTTCCTCTTCCTGCCCGGCACGCAGTTTGACTTTGATTCCTTTACATTTATTTGAGGCAACTACCTATGAACCACGAAATTTATGCGGACCATGCCGCCACCGCGCCCATTGAGCCGCTGGCGCTGGAGGCCATGTATACCGCATACCAAGAGTACGCGAACCCCGCCGCACTCTACCGCAGCGCCCTGCACACCAAACAGACCGTGGAAAAAGCACGGCTGACCGTGGCGGAAAATCTGGGCTGCACCCCCGACCATATATTTTTCACCTCTGGCGGCAGCGAAAGCAACACCTGGGCCATCCGTGGCACGGTGCCGCAGGGCGGCCATGTGGTCACAACGCCCATCGAGCACCACTCGGTTCTGAACGCCTGCGCGTCAATCCGGGACGACGGCGGCCGCATGACAACGCTGGAGGTTGACGGGTTCGGCCGCGTTGTACCTGAGAGCTTGACCCGCGCCCTGGCGGCCCACCCCAACCTGGTCAGCTTGCAGTACGCCAACAACGAGGTAGGCGTTGTACAGAACATCCCCGCGCTGGCAGCGCTCTGCCGTGAGGCGGATGTGCTGCTGCACGTTGACGCTGTGCAGGCTGCGGGACACCTGGCCATCCCGCTGGACGGCATCGATTTTCTGTCGGCGTCGGCCCACAAGTTCGGCGGGCCGAAGGGCATCGGCTTCTTGTATGTGCGCGAGCCTCGCAAACTGCGCCCGCTGATTTACGGCGGCAGTCAACAGTACGGCCTGCGCCCCGGCACTGAGCCCGCAGCGCTGATTGCGGGCTTGGCCGCAGCGTTCAAGGTCACCTGCGCCGAGCGCCGCCAGCGCACTGCCAAAAAGCGTGCCCTGGCCGAGGAGTTTTGGCAGACGCTGCATGCTGCCCGGCCCGAAGCACGGCTGCACACCCCTGCGGACGGCCTGCCGGGCCTGCTGAGCGTTGGCCTACCCGGCCGCAGCGGCCAGCGGCTGACCTACCAGCTGGATGTAGCAGGGGTCAGTGTCTCCCCCGGCGCAGCGTGCGACAACCGCGGCGTGCAGGAACCCTCCCACGTTTTGATGGCTCTGGGCGGCACTGCGGCCGAGGATGCGCTGTCGACCTTACGTTTCAGCTTCGGCAGTGCGAACCGCCCCGGCGACGGCAAAGAAGCTGCGGAACGGCTGATAAAAATTCTGGAACAACAATAATTTTATTCACATATATAGGAGGTTTTACCATGGCATTTACCAAGTGCTGGCTGGCATACCCGGAGATTAGGGGCTGCCATTGCGACGCGATTTCTCTGCATACCGAGCTGACGGGCGAAACCATCGACCGCGCCAAGGCAGAACTGGCCGAGGGCTTCAAGGGCCTGTACGGCGCAGCGCTGACCGAGGGCGACGACATCACCCTGGCGCTGGACATGGCCCTGGACCCTGAGGGTTACCGCTTGAAGGCCGCCGACGGCCATTGCACCATCGAGGGCGGCAGCGAAGTAGGCGTTTTGTACGGCGTTTTTGCACTGCTGCGCAATCTGCAGACTGCAGGCAAGGCGTGGGCGCAGTTCACCGCCGATGAGGAGAAGGCACCATCCAACCGCCTGCGCATGCTGAACCACTGGGACAACATGGACGGCAGCATTGAGCGCGGCTACTCCGGCGATTCCTTCTTTTTCAAAGATTCCGAAATTCTAATCGATGTACCGCGTTTGACGGCTTACGCCCGTATGCTCGCGTCCGTGGGCATCAACGGTATCACAATCAATAACGTCAACGTCAAGGACGCCGCCAGCTGGCTCATCACCGACCGCTACTTCGGCGCCCTGCAGGAGTATCTGAAAATCTTCACCCCCTACGGCGTCAAGCTGTATCTGAGCATCAACTTTGCCGCCCCGATGGAGCTGGGCGGCATGGACTCCGCCGACCCCTGCGACCCCGCTGTGGCCAAGTGGTGGGCGGATAAGGCCCAGGAGGTCTGGGCAAACCTGCCCGGCCTGGGTGGTTTCCTGGTAAAGGCCGACTCCGAGGGCCGCCCCGGCCCCTTCACCTACGGTCGCAACCAGGCCGACGGCGCAAACATGCTGGCCGATGCCGTGGCCCCCTGCGGCGGTCACATTGTCTGGCGTTGTTTCGTCTACAACTGCCAGCAGGATTGGCGCAATACCAAGATTGACCGCGCCCGCGCAGGCTACGACTATTTTATGCCGCTGGACGGCACCTTCCGCGACAACGTCACGCTGCAAATCAAGAACGGCCCCATGGACTTCCAGGTGCGCGAACCGGTCTCCCCGCTGATTGGCGGCCTGCAGCACACCCACATTGCCGTGGAGTTCCAAATTGCGCAGGAGTACACGGGCCAGCAGCGCCACGTCTGCTACTTGATGCCCTGGTTCCGCCAGATTTTGGACTTCGACATGCACACCCGCCCGAACGGAGACGCCCATGTGCGTGCGCTGATTCAAGGCGCGGGCAACGGAATGGTGGCCGTGACCAACACCGGCAACGATGAAAACTGGACCGGCCACGACCTGGCCGCTGCGAACCTCTACGGATTCGGCCGCTTGAGCTATGACACCACGCTGGACCCCGCCGTGATTGCCGGCGAGTGGCTGCGGCTGACCTTCGGCAACAATGAGCCTGTGGAAAAGACGCTGCACCGCATTTTGATGCAGTCCTGGCCCACCTATGAGAAATACAACGCCCCCCTGGGCGTGGGCTGGATGGTCAACCCCAACTACCACTACGGCCCCAACGTTGACGGTTATGAGTACAGCCGCTGGGGCTGCTACCACCGCGCCTCCTTCGACGGCATTGGCATTGACCGCTCGCCCACGGGCAGCGATTACTGCCACCAGTACGCCCCCGAACTGGCCGAAATGTACGCCAATGTGGAGACCTGCCCCGAAGAGCTGCTGCTCTTCTTCCACCACATGCCGTATAACTATGTGCTCAAGAGCGGCAAAACGATCCTGCAGCACATCTACGACACCCACTTTGAGGGTGCCGAGGACGCCGCGCGGTTCTACGACGAGGTTGTGACGCTGAAGCCTTACCTGGATCCTGCCGTGTACGCCCGCCTGGAGGCACGCTTTGCCCACCAGAAGGAGCACGCCTGTGAGTGGCGCGATGTCATTAACACCTACTTCTACCGCAAAACGGGCATCGGCGATGCCCACGGCCGCAAAATTTACGAATAATTAAAAAGTGCGCCGCCGCGTGGAACTTTCACGCGGCGGTGCTTTTTTATCCGTGGGAGGCCATCTGGCGGTACTCGGTAGGGGTATAGCCTATCTGCGCCTTGAACAGGCGGTTGAAGGTTGCGATCGAGTTGAAGCCCGACCGCATAGCAATCTCGGTGATGGGGATCGTATCGTCCACCAGCAGTGCTTTGGCATAGATGATGCGGCGCGCCACCAGGTAATTGTGGCAGGTCATGCCCGTGTTTTCCTTGAACAGGCGCGAAAAATGGTAGACACTAAACCCCGCGCGGGAGGCCAGATCCTCGACCGAGAGACGCTCGGTGCAGTGGTTGTTGATGTAGGCGCACAGCTCTGCAAAGCGGCGCATGTGGTCCTGCTGCTTGGGGTAATCCAGCACCTGCTCGCTGTTCTGGCGGTGCTCATACCGCCCGAAGATCGAGAAAAAGTGCAGCATCAAGGCCATGATCTCGCTCTCACGGCAGACGTTCGTGCTGAAATACTCGCCCTCTATCTGCGCCAGCACCGCAAACAGCTGGTCGGCCAGTTCGGGGTCCTCCTGCCGGGTGACAAGGCGGAAGGGGTAGAACGTGTTGAACAACTCGGCCATGTCCTGTATCTGATGAAAGTACGATACGCTGTAGTTCATGATATATCGCTCCCCCGTTTTGGGTGCGCGAATGCTGTGCAGCTCGCCCGATGCGATAATCAGCACATCATGGGGCTGCAGCGTCACAGTCTTGCCCGCAATCGTAACCGTGTAGGTACCCTCGATGGGGGAGATGATCTCGCCAGGGGCATGCCAGTGCAGTGGGAAATCGGCGTCCTCCATGTTGTGGTAAAAGCGGATCGCCGTTGAAAAGCGGAAATCGACAGTTTCAGTCGTGCCGTCCAGATTCTCTATTTTGCCGGGGCTCACACTGCCGTATTTTTTGAGCAGTTCTACTTCCATAGTTTGTTTTCCTCGTGGCCTGCTGCCGTAAAAAGGTCGTTTCTTTTATTGTATCGCGGTTTTCCGCCCCAGTCAACAGGTACGGGGATGGAGTTTCCCCGCTAGAGTTTTATAATAAACGCAAAGCTCCAAAAACAGAGCTTTAGCACAAAAAGTACAAATACCGTCTATGCTTCTTTATCTAAGAAAGGCACTGGCAGCGCAGGGCAAGGACATATATTGCTTTTTTATTCGATTTATTGATCCGTCACTTGCAGCACACAGGCGCAGAAGCCCGGTGCAGGCTGATAGCAGTAAATCGTCAGATACTTGCCGATTTCCGGGCTGTAATCGTGTAAGACTGCAAAGTGTCTGATTTCCGTTCAGGATAATATTTGCTCTATATTGACAAATCGGCATTCCGCGAGTATAACGACCAACAAGTAGAGCGTTACTCTACGAATGAGAGCAGTGTAATAAAACCGGAGTGCTGAGATGCCAAGAAACATTGAACGTGACAAGCGTGAAGCTGACCGACGGAAAAATCAGTTGATCGAAGCGGGATTCCGACTGTTCTCTCAGAACGGAATCGAAACTGTCAGCCTGCAAAAAGTGGCAGACGCTGCAAATGTCAGCCCTGCAGCGATGTACAAATATTTTCTGACGAAAGAAAAATTGCTCATCGCCATCAGTGCAAAGGTGTGGGATGAAGTATGGCAGGAGGCTCTGGGAGACCCCGGAACCAATCACTTTGAGCATTTTACTGCTTATCAGGGCATTGAGTTTTACGCCGATAGGATGATTGCTTTGTACAAGAACCGTCCGGAAGTACTGCGATTCAGCGGTGAATATAAAACCTATATGAACCGCCGCGGAAATATGGAGGATAAGCAACTCCGGGAACATCTGGATGTACTCAAACCCATGCAGCTCCTGTTTCATGGAATGTATGAGCGGGCAAAAGTTGATGGCAGCATCCGCACGGATATCCCGGAAGAGGAAATGTTTATCACATCATCTATCACGATGCTGAGCATGGCAGAGCGATACGCACAAGGGCTTGTATGGCTCAATGACCCCAAAGATGACCATACCCAGGAACTGCTTCATCTGAAAGAGATGCTGTTGCTATGGTGCCAGGGAGAAAAAACAGGCGGCGAAGTATAATGCAGGAAAGTGAGGGAGTGCTGTGTATGAGGGTGTCGTTTCGCATTGCACTGGCGGGACAGGTCATTGGTGTTTCGGCGCTGTATGAGCAGACCCGCACCTTTTGCAAAAATTATCTGACCGATGCACCCGCATCGTTTGAAGTCGCAGTCACTCCCGCTGATATTGCGTTTGAACGAGAAAAAAGCGACCGGGAAGCTGCGGTGGAAGGACACGCGCCGGGGAACTTCTCCGATGAATATCTGGAAACGCTGGCACTGTACCGCAAAATCGTAGAGCGGCTTTTAGAATGGGACACCCTGCTGTTTCATGGCTCCTGCATCAGCGTGGACAGCAAAGCCTACCTGTTCACCGCCAAAAGCGGCACAGGCAAAAGCACCCACACCCAGCTTTGGAAAAAGTGGTTCGGTGAACGGGCAGTGTTCATCAACGATGACAAGCCCCTGCTGAAAATCAGCGCACAGGGCGTGACTGTTTACGGAACGCCGTGGGACGGCAAGCACCACCGCAGTACCAACACCTCCTGCCCGCTGAAAGCTGTCTGCATCCTGACCCGCAACACAGAAAACTCAATCCAGCGCATCGACAAAAAGGCGGCATTACCCATGCTCTGCCAGCAGAGCTACCGCCCATGTTCCCCGATTGGGGCACAAAAAACGCTGGCTCTGGTGGATCGGCTGGGCAGCAGCGTGCCGCTGTACCGGCTGGGCTGCAACATGGAACCGGAGGCCGCACTTGTGGCCTACCACGGAATGAACCACGAATAGAGGAAACGCATATGCAAACCATTCTGCCGCCGTCCGGCAATACAATCAAAATATTGGGCAAGGCTCGGTCTGCGGAACACGGCCTGCGCTGGATGACATATGTTCTGGCGCAACCAGTCGAGGGCGGTGTGCTGGTGTTCCACACCCTGACACGAGCGCTGCTGCTGCTCACGCCGGAAGAATACGCCGCGCCGGACAACCTGCCCGAACTGCGGGACGGCTGGTTTCGCGTACCGCAGGAGATGAACGACCAGAAATACGCCGACCATGTGCGGTTTATCCGCCGCACGATGCAGAAGGAACCGGAGCATACAACTACTTATACCATCTTTACCACCACAGACTGCAACGCCCGGTGCTTTTACTGCTATGAGATGGGGCGTTCCCGGATTCCCATGAGCAACGAAACCGCCCATAAGGCGGCGGCTTATATTGCAGCGCATTGCGGCGACGAAAAGGTCCATCTGCATTGGTTTGGCGGCGAGCCGCTTTTTAATAAGCAGGTCATTGACATCATCTGCACCGACCTTACGGAAAAGGGCATTGTGTACGAATCCATGATGATCTCTAATGGGTATCTGTTTGACGGCGCTACCGTAGAACAAGCGGTTTCCCATTGGAAGTTGAAGAGCGTGCAGATCACGCTGGACGGCACGGAAGAGATTTATAACCGCAGCAAGGCATTTATTTATAAGAATGGCAAAAGCCCCTATCAGGTGGTACTGGCAAATATCCAGCGTTTGCTGGATGCAGGGGTTGCGGTTCTTATCCGGCTGAACATGGACGAGCACAACGCCGATAATCTGATGGAACTGGCGGATGAACTGCACGAACGGTTTGGTGAAAACAAAAAGCTGACGGTTTACAGCCATGTGTTATATGAGTTTCTGGGTTGCAAAGAGGGTATTCCAGCGGACAGCCGAAATGAGATCTATCAGAAACAGCAGGCGTTGTATCATAAGCTGGTGACCCTTGGATATGTAAAGAAATTGGGTTTACGAAAAGACCTTCCGCTCCGGCGTTGTATTGCAGACCATGGTGGTGCACTTACCATCTTGCCAAACGGCGAATTGGGCTTGTGTGAGCAATATAGCGAGAACAACTTTATCGGGCATATAGACAGCGAAAAGCTGGACGAAACCGTGCGGCAAAGTTTCCGGGAATCGTGGCCGGCTTTGGATGCGTGCAGGAAATGTTTTTTCTATCCGGAATGCATCCGGTTGAAAAAATGTATTGAGCAGCAAAAGTGCTACGAGCAAATGCAGATTAAGGTTCGGGAAGATACATTATCCGCTATGCGCAACACTTACGAGGCATGGCTGAAAAAAGAGCAGATCAGTGAGGAAGAACCTCACTCGGACTGCTGACCCTTTGCGTGACGCAGCATAGCAGCTGTTTCACATAGAGATTTTCTGCGAAAGGAGGTGTGTAAACATGGAAAAGTATGCAAAGGCTCAGATGGAAGTCATCGAGTTTGAGGCCGAGGATGTTATTACGACATCGACAGTCACCATCCCGATCTGCACCACTACAGACTATGATACTATTACCCCAGAACCCAGCGATAAATGTATTTGGGGCGACTGATGACACGTCAAAAAGAAGGCAGGTCGCATTGGCGGTCTGCCTTCTCTTGAAAAAACACCGTTCTAAGAAAGGACGTTTGAATATGAAACTGAAAGATACCTTTGTGACGCAGGAGATGGACGGCGAGCAGGTGATGGTAGAAGCGAACGGCGGCTTTGCCGGCATGGTGCGCAGCAACGCCACCGCTGCGTTTATCATCGACCAGCTCAAAACGGAGACCACAAAAGAGGCCGTTCTGGATGCCATGGAGAAAAAATACGATGCCCCCCGCGCTGTGATGGCAGAGGATGTGGACATGGTGCTGGCCAACCTGAAAAAAATTGGTGCGCTGGATGCGTAAATCGACCTTTGAGGAGGAGATCGCGCACAATGGCTTTTTGCTTTACCGCAATGTAGGCGACAGTATGCTGCCGCTGATCCGGCAGGGCAAAGACCTGCTGCTTATCGCCCGCAAACCGCAAGGACGGCTGAACAAATACGATGTGCCGCTCTACCGCCGAGACAGCGGACAATATGTGCTCCACCGTATTTTGAAAGTGCGTAAAAATGATTACGTCCTCTGCGGAGACAACCGCTGGCGGCGGGAGATAGGCATTACCGACCGGCATATCATCGGCGTGCTGACGGCAGTAATCCGGGATGGGCAAAAGCTCCCGGTCACGGATCAGCGCTACCGGCTGTATGTGCATCTGTGGTGCGATTTGTTCTACCTGCGCGCAGCGGTGCTGTGGTGCCGTGACCTGCCCGGAAGAATAAAAAGGAAGCTGTGCCAATGAAACAAAAAAATACCTTACAATGGCTCAGCATCGTAGCGGGAAAAACCAAGCTTCTGGTAGGCGTTCTGGTCGCAATACAGGCGGTGCTGAGTGTTTCCAGCATCGCCTTTGCGTTTGTACTGCGGCGCATTATCAACATGGCTGTGCAGGGAGCCCCCACCGGGTTCCGGGCAGCGTTTGTGCTGCTGGCGAGTGTGATCGCGGCGCAGATCGCGCTGGGCGCTGCGGGCCGTTTTTTGAGTGAGTACACCAGCGCCGCCGTGGAAAACCGCTTCAAGCACCGGCTCTTCTCCGCCCTGCTTACCGGCGATTATGCATCGGTCGCGGCGGTGCACTCCGGCGAGTGGATGAACCGCCTGACCTCGGATACCACCGTGGTAGCGGGCGGTGTGACCCAGATCGTGCCCGGGCTGATCGGAATGCTGGTGCGCTTGCTGGGCGCAGTGACCGCTATTTTGTGGCTCGAGCCGCGCTTTTTGTACATCCTTCTCCCTGGCGGCGCGGCCATGATGCTGCTGACCTATGCGTTCCGCAAGATATTGAAACGACTGCACAAGAGGATTCAAGAAACAGACGGTGCGCTCCGGGTGTTCTTGCAGGAACGGCTGGAAAGTCTTGTCATCGTCCGCACCTTTGCCAAGGAAGACCAGATGACGCGGCAGGCAGACGCCCTGATGGACGCCCACAAAGCCGCCCGGATGAAGCGCAGCAATTTTTCCAACCTGTGCAACATCGGCTTTGCCGGTGCCATGGACGGGGCGTATCTGCTGGGTATCGGGTTCTGCGGCTACGGCATCCTGACTGGTACCATGAGCTACGGCAATCTGATGGCCATTATGCAGCTGGTGGGGCAGGTGCAAAGTCCGTTCGCCAATCTGACGGGGTATCTGCCGCGGTATTATTCCATGCTGGCCAGCGCTGAGCGCCTGATGGAAGCGGAAGCCTTTGCGCCAGACAGCACCGAAACGGTGCCTGAAGAACAGACCTTGAATTTTTATCAGACCGAATTGCAGTCCCTTCAGCTGGAACACGTCTGTTTTACCTATCAGCCCCCGGTGCAGACCGAGGGCGAACCGCCCGCCATGCCGGTGGTTTTGCAGGATGTCAGTCTGACCGTCCGCAAGGGCGAGTACATCGCGTTCACCGGGCCGTCCGGCTGCGGCAAAAGCACCCTCCTCAAACTGCTCATGTGCCTGTATCCGCTGGATTCCGGCCAGCGGTTCCTTTCCACGAAAACCGGGAACCAACCGCTGACCCCAGCATGGAAAAGTCTGTTTGCCTATGTGCCGCAGGGGAACCAGCTTTTGTCCGGTTCCATCCGCAGCATTGTTGCATTTGGGGATGAAGATAGGGCGCAGGATGAGAATGCAATTTATAACGCACTGAAAATCGCCTGTGCGGATGATTTCGTACGCAGGCTGGAAAACGGGCTAGATACTGTGCTGGGTGAGCGCGGCGCAGGTCTGTCCGAAGGGCAGATGCAGCGTATCGCCATTGCCCGGGCGGTATATTCCAACCATCCAATTCTTTTGTTGGACGAGGCGACCAGCGCATTGGACGAAGCAACAGCCCTTCGACTGCTGAATAATTTGCGAAAGATGACGGACAAAACGGTGATTCTGGTCACGCACCGGATGAATCAGGCCGGGTTCTTTGATGCAGAACTGGCGTTCTCGAAGGATGGCATTTGCGTGAGGGAAAGGAAAACGTGCAAATGAAAAGCAAAGCATTATCGATCGTAGTCCTTCTTCTTGCTGTCGTGCTGCTCGGACTGCTCTTTGTAAACCACCGTCAGGAACAGCGGCAGACAGCGTATATGCAGCAGCTTCAAAAGGAAGCAATGCCATATGAGCAAGAGATCAACGAGATTCGTTTGGAGCTTGCACAAAAGCAACGTGCCATCAACATTGAAGAAGATACTTCCGGCATCCTTTTTGGCTTTGTTCCTGCATCGGCGGACGATTTTACCGAGATCGATAAACTGGCTGCAGAACATTCCATCACCCCGGTGATCCTTCTGGACTGTTCGCAGGAAAAAGAACAGCTGGCCCAGATTTTGGAAAAAGCCGTTGCAAAAGACTATGAAGTTGTGTTGGCGGGCCTGCAAATTGACGAATCCATTTTGCAGACAGCGGACGAGATGAAAGACCTGTTGGCGCAGATGGACGACACCAAAAGTCCTGCGTTCCTGCTTCGGGGCAATGTGAACACAGAAGAGACCCGGAATCTTCTGAAGGAACATGGCTATACAGAATTGATCTTGTATGATGATTCCTTGCAGGCTGGTATGCAGGAAAATGGGGAACCATACATTTGCTATGGCTTTTTCAAGCAGCCCGTCTACTATGCAGACTATATTTCTCAAGTTGTTACAGCACATACCATGATGCTTGCGTCGTTTAGTTTTTCAACGATTCAAAACGGAACGCTCCAGATTTCAGATGTTGAAAGATTTATGACGCTTGCAGACGACCGGAAAGCGGCCAATGAGTTGCGTTATGTTGACCTGAACAGTGCTTTTCAAGCAGTGGCCGACCAGAATACCACCCAGCAAGAGCGGCAGGAATCCTATGAAAAATATGAAGCGGAGCAGGAAAAACGCATTCAGGAACTCGAAGAAGAAATCAGTGCAATCTACAGCCGTTGGGATGAGTATTGAAGGAGCATGATATGGAAAAGACTTCGGAATTTTTGATTTATCTCATGGCCTGTTCACTGCAAGGCACAAAGCCGGAAGAAGCACTGCTTGCAAATATTGACATGGAGGCACTGCTTCGGCTGGCGAAAGCGCATTCCGTTTCTGCAATGGTGTGCATGGCGCTGGAGCAGACCGATGCGTTCCAGCACGCCGCTGAAACCACCCGGCTGAAATGGCTGGATAGCAAAAACAAGGCTGTCCGCAAAAATATGCTGCTGGACGCCGAACGGCACCAGCTGGAAAAAGAATTTGCAGAGCATGGTATATGGTATATGCCGCTGAAAGGCAGCATTCTGAAAGACTGGTATCCTAAATTCGGGATGCGGGAAATGGCGGATAACGATATTCTTTTTGATGCGACAAGGCGGCAGCAGGTAAGAGATATTTTTGTAAACAGGGGCTACAGCATTGAGTCCTATAACAAGAGTAGTAACCATGATGCTTATGAAAAGCAACCCATCTATAACTTTGAGATGCATGTTGCGCTGTTTCACGAAGACTGCTCAACTCTTCAAAAGAAGTATGAGAATGTCGTAGACAGGCTGGTGCAGGACGAGAAGCTACCTTTCCGGTATCACTTCACCCCAGAGGATTTCTATGTGTTTGTTGTGGCACATGCTTACAAACATTACAGTCATGGAGGAACTGGCATCCGGACTCTGGCAGATTTTTATGTTATGAATCGGAAACTGGGGAAGACCTTAGACTGGGAGTATGTAGAGTCTGAGTTGAGGAGTCTGGGCATCCTTGATTATGAAAGGGACAGTCGTAAGTTATCACAGAAGCTGTTTGGAAATACCAAAACCGTGTTGAGGCCCGAGTTGACTGAGGAGGAGAACCAGATGTTTGCCTATTATCTGGGAGCGACGACCTACGGAAATCTGTTCAACCAGACACTTCATAGGATGCAGGAATTTCAGCCAGATGGGGAACCGCTCACTACGAAAACCAAGGGTAAATATATCATATCCCGTATGTTTCCAAATATGGAGTGGTGTAAGTGTTATGCTCCTGTGGTATATAAGTTTCCAGTTCTGCTGCCTTTCTACTGGGTATGGCGTTTGATATACAAGGGCATTACGAAACGAAAGAAGGTCACACAGGAGATAAAAGCTTTGAAAGCGGTCAGCAGAAGATAATTCTGTATAGAGTATCGTTGTCGGCAATAGCATAGGCATGATATAAAGAACACCCGTGCACCCTCCTTCTGTGTATCATTCTTTTTATGCGCGGGCAACCAAGACGGATGCCCGTGTTTTTTTCGCCGCTTTTCTCCAATGGAAAGTGCCAGGGCTTCACTTGGCGTGTCCACTGAGGTAACAGGCTCCGGCTTACGGATGGTACGTTTGGTAAAAATATCGGCAAGCCGTTTGATATTCTTCTCCTCATCCAGAATTTCCAGAGATGCCAGCAGACAATAGCTGCTGTCCTGTCGAAACGCCCGCTTGTTGGCCGTGCTGTTGATAAGACCATACTGCGCCTTAAATGCGGTGTACTGCTGTTTCAGTTCATTCTGCAAAAGCTGAACTTCTGCATATCATCTTCCCTCACTTCCAGTCCTCGTATCGAATCCGCCACGGCCTCATCGATGAACGCAGCAAACTTTGCCCCATCAACATGGCTTTGCACTGGCATCGGTGCGCCGCCTTCACCGAACAGCTGTATCACCTTCGGGTCAATGATGCTCTCCACCTTTTTCAATGCTTCTTTCTCTGACATCCGCCTCAGATACCCTTTCATTGCACTTGCCACAATGATCTCCATCACTGTTGTTCCATAATCCTCAACGGACAGCCAAGCTAACTTTTTCATGTCAATCTCTCCTGCTATGTGTATTTCTGTATCCTCACCATATGCTGAAGAAGCAATCGAACCAAGCGAGTTAAAACTGCCCCTGATACTTGCAACACCGGAAGAAACCGTGTTGCGCAGGCTGGACATTGCCGAAGACACCGTGGACTTGATGCTGTTGAAGGCAGAGGTCGTGGTAGATTTCAGTGTGTTCCAGCCGCTTGTGACCGTACTGCGAACTGCGGATACAGAGGAAGTCGTAAGACTCTTGATTCTGTTCCATGCAGTCGTGATGACTGTTTTGATACCATTCCAGCTGGTATTCGTCAGGTTTTTCACCGCATTCCATACTGACCTGTTTCCACGAAATTACGACCCAGTCGGGAGAAGTCCTTTACCACAATGCAGTTGACTTTCCGCTCCTGCAGTGCTTTCAGCAACCGTTCAAATTCCGGGCGGTCAAAGTTCATCCCTGTACACCGCTTGTCCGCAAACACATCCAGCAGCATCAGATCATCCCGGTGGTTGATATACTCTTTGATGTAAGAAATCTGCACTTCCAGCGATTCCGTATCCCGAAGTACATCATCAAAATCATAAATTGCAGTTTTCCAGATACGGTGCGGTGCGTTCTCTGCTTCACGCTGCGCCGCACTTACTTTCTTACTTACTCTTGCCATAGGTCAGTCTCTCCTATTTCATGCAGATACTTCATGCTGCCCCATCTGCTTTTGATGCAGTTCTTCCAGCAGGTCCGCAATTTCATCGTGGAAGCGGAATGTAATTTCCACCCGATTGCCCTCATAGACTTCGATTTTCTCAATCAGTTCAACGACCATCGGGCGGGTGATTTCTTCCAATTTTCGATACTTACGGTACACATCCAGAAACGGATAAGCATTCGGGGCAGTCTGTAAATTTTGCTGTTCCGCCTCCAGTTCCTCGATTTTGCGGTCATACTCTTCGATTCGCTTGCTGTACAGTTCGTTGTAGTTCAAAAAATCCTCCCGTGTGAGGATTTCGTCTGCATAGTCCCCGTACAGCTTTTCCTTAATTCCCTGCGTATGGGCTTTTTCTGCAGTCAGCTGCCGAATCTGCCGCTCGATGCGCCGCACATGGTATGGCTCCTGCCGAGCCTGCCGGATGCTTTCTACAAACTCAGCTTCCTCCATCACGATCTGGATCTGCATCTGAAGCGCATTTCTCACGATGTTATAGAGCTTTTCATCCCGCAGGTTATGGCTCGTGCAGCTGCCCTTGTTCTGTTTGCCGCCGGAGCACTGGTAGTAAATGTACTTTTTCCCTTTATAGCTGGCCGACCTGCGGACCAGCCGACTGCCGCAGTCCCCGCAGTAAAGAAAGCCTGCAAACAGGGCCACCGTTTCGGCATCGTTCGGCCTGCGGGTTTCGGTTTCCAGAATTCTCTGCACCAGTTCAAACTGCTCTTTCGGAATAATTGCTTCGTGGGTGTTGTCCACGATCGTCCAGTCCCTCATCGGCACGTTCATTTTCTTTTTGGAGCGATAATCCAGTCTCCTTGTTTTTCCCTGTACCAGTTTCCCGGTATAGACCTCATTGTGCAGGATGCGGTCCACCGCCTTGGCAGACCACGGCGGCTCATCGCTCTTGCGGAAATGCAGGCTCAGCTTTGCACCGCTCTGCAATTTTCGTGCAGCTGGGGACGGTACCTTTTTCGCATTCAAACGATTTGCGATGCCCTGATTGCTCATGCCATTGATCTTCCAGTGAAAAATGTTCTGCACTGTTTCCGCTGCCAGTTCGTCCACGATCAGCTTGGTATGATTGCTGGGGTCCTTCTGGTATCCATAGGTTGCAAAACTTCCCACAAAATCACCGCGTTTCCGCTTGACCGCAAGCTGGCTCTTGATTTTGACGGAAATGTCCCGGCAGTACGCATCGTTGAGCAGGTTCCGCATTGGGACCATGATGGAATCGCTGGTCTTCCACGCAGATTGACTGTCATAGTTGTCCGTCACTGCAATCAGCCGGACCCGCATGACGGGAAAAATGCGTTCCAGATAACGTCCCACTTCAATGTAATTCCGTCCAAAACGGGATAAATCTTTCACCAGAACACAGTTGATGGTCCCCTGCTCAGTTCCCGCAACAGCCTTTGGAACTCAGGACGTTCAAAGTTTGAGCCGGAATAGCCATCGTCCACAAACTCATCCACGATGCACAGTTCCGGGTGGTCTATGGCATAGGCTTCCAGTAGTGTGCGCTGGTTTGCAATACTGTCGCTCTCTGTCTTATCGCCATCCTCACGAGACAAGCGCAAGTACAAGGCTGTACGGTATCGGGTTGTATTTTGCTGTGTTCTCTTCTGCAAATTCATATCAGGGTATAACAAAAGCCTTCCACCTCCTTAACGAATCGGCAATACTGTTCGTCAGAGAAGCGAAAGGCTCCACATTTTCTATGTAGAACAAGCCTGCCGAGCAATCTTTGCTCAGCTGGCACATTCCTATTTTCTTACCCGTAAACAGCTTACCAGAATCCTCATCCTTTGTCCAGTGCTTTATCGCATTAAAGTGTGAAATTTTCTGTGTGTTTTTTCAGCAGCTTGCCGAAAGTTTCTCTGCCTTTTCAGCCGGCCGACTGAAAGCACCTTCCAATGCGTTCAGACAGCGTGCTGCTCTCCCGCGGTGCAAAATTCAGCTTCACAATGATTCCGTTGTCCAGATAGCAGTAAGGATTTCCGACTTTATCCAGCAGATTTTTCAGCCTTTCCTCCTGCGGCAGTCCGTGTTCCACTGCATCCTGCGGCAGTTCCCGCAGTTCATGCTGTTCTATCGTGCGGATGTCCCGATCTTTCATCTGGTGGACCTGCTCCAGCCAATTCATTGTGCCGTTTTCTTTCAATCGCGCACCTCCCTTTCAGGCCAAAAGTGTTTTCAGCAAATCCAATTTTGCCTGTCCTATGTTTTTTCTCATGCTAGGGCCCGTGCAGGCAATCGGTGTACACAGTTCCAGCAGACGGTCATAGATACGGGCGTGAGCGGTATCCTGCGGGTTCTTCAGTTCCGTCAGGGTCAGGTTCGTGGTAACGATCAGCGGTTTCCGGCTGCGGTAGCGGCTGTCGATGATGTTATAAATTTGCTCCAATGCATATTCCGTGCCGCGCTCCATGCCAAAATCATCAATGACAAGCAACGGATAGCCGCAGAGCCTGTCCACGACTTCATTCCGCCCGGAAAAGGCGTTATTCAGTTCATTCATGATTCGGGCAAAATTCGTCATGCAGACGGCCACTTCCTGTTCCATCAGGGCATTGGCAATGCAACCCGCCATAAAACTCTTGCCTGTACCAACACCGCCCCAGAGCAGCAGCCCCACATTCTTTTCCCGCATTTCCGGCCAGTGGGCCACATACCGCTGTGCCAGCTACATCTGTGGATTTTGCCCGTGATCGTTTGCAAATGTCCAGTGCTGCATCGCCCAGTCGGTAAAGCCCTGCAGCTTCAGCCGCTGCACTTTCTCGTAATGCAGCCTTGCACGTTCTTCTTTCTCTTGCTTTTCCCTTGTAGCCTGCCTGCACCGGCATTCAGCCGGATGGCGGTCACGCCCAAACAGTTTTTTGCCATTCGGAAAGAACGCTTCCTTGGGAGTTTTGCAGCTGCCGCAGTACAGCAGCCCATCTTCTGCAACATAGTCCTGCGGTTCCACAGAGATCGTCATAAGCCTGTCCATCGCTGTCTGGATCGTTTCCGTCATAAGCTTTCCTCCTTGTTGTAGGTATAGTCCGGGATGCCTGTTCCCGGTTTCTGTTGCTTTCTCTTCCGTGTCGACCAGCTGCGCAGGGTCGCCGCATGGTCTGCGTACTTCCTGCCTGTAGACTGCATATAGGCTGAAAGGTCTTCGATCAGGACGTCCAACTCTGCTACCTCGCTTTTCAGTTCCGAATAATCTTCCAGAACAACATTCCGATAACGCCCATATAATCATCCTGAATCGGAGACTTGCGATTGTTGATCAGCTCAACTTTCTCCGGAACAATATCAACGGCCGTCACCTGATGATGCTGGCTCAGCAGAGTTGCAATCGACAATCCAACATAACCCCCTGATGTCAAGATAGGGGCGAAAACTTTTTAGAAAAAATCGCAAAAAAATAAGCCCTACAAGGCTTTTAGTCAGTTCTATGAACCGACCTAAGCCTTGTAGGGCTTTACTCGCTATTCTATTTTCAATGGTAGCTTATCGAATCCAATCCATCAATTTTCTTACGCCGCTTATCACACTGGCATAATCAATATCTGCTGCATACGAGTATTTCTTCTGATATGCTCTCCACAGCACTTGAAGCTGTTCATCTGCTTCAATAATTTTGATAATCTCCTCGGCCTGCTCCTGCAGATGATCTGTTCCTCTCTTTTTACAAGTTGCTGCAAAAGCATCTTTCAAAACAGCCTTATTGACTTTATCTTCGTATGTATCAAGCAGCATCCGTATATCGTAAAAATCTCTCATTCGGGTATTTAAGATGCCCCTCGCTAAAACCGTCTGCAACTTCTCGGCTAATATAGTTTCCAAATTATACGACCATAGACTGATAGAACGATCTTCCAGCAAGAGATCATAATTGAACTCGATTGCTCGTGGGGTAATCACGTCGCCCGTGGAAATGTCAATTTTCAAAGGCGTAATCAATCTTCCCACATTGGCGTTCATGGTAACGCGGATTCCCGGATACTCCATTTCATCCATGATATTGGAAACATCTTTAACCTCAAAAGAAACACCATCGTCAAGGTCAATATCTTTGACCTGATTGACAACTCGCAAGGCATCCTCCGCAGACAGATTTAGATTCTTCATGCTGGTGTCTATGTCCATCGTGGAACGGTGCGCAACACCAATCATTGCCGTAACTAGTATTCCGCCTTTGATAATGAAGTTATCCCGATATTCTGATTGTGCCAGTCTTTCCAGAAAACGCTCCATCATATAGATTCGCATGAGTGTCCTTGCGTCTGCATTGTTCTGTTTTGCAACGCTCTTGATACGCCCTTTTATCTGTTCAGGTGTAAATCCTATTTACAGTAGTACCTCCATATAATTTCGGATAATCTTATCCACTCGAAATAGCTTTGCATACTTCATCAGTTTATTAAGGTCCTTATCTTTTCTCCCGACATACGCTTTTAATACTGCATTGAAATCCTGTACTTCTATAGAACTTCTACTCCGCACCAAGTCGCAAATTGTCCGTTCCAAATCGTACATAGGAATTTCATTTCCCTGATTGCTTTTTACGATTTGCTTGCCAACGTCAAAAAGTTCCTTTTTTACTGTATAAACCTTATAGCCATCCTCTTTCAAGCGGTGAACATTATATCCACTATAAATCGTGAGTGTATGAACAAGCGGTTCCCGATCTGTCAGCCCATAATAATAGAACGCTTCATCATGAGAAAACACTCCCATCGGGCAGCGGCGGTGCAGCATTTCTAATTCGTCAATCCAAGTATCTTTTGCTGCGTATACGCCATGTCCGACTTGCTCGTATTCATTGGCCTTTACATATTTATAAAATTCAAATTTCGTTAAACCTACTTTTGTTGCAAGCTGCGGTGTTAAAATCTCATGTGTTTGAGCCAAATTGTTCATGTTCATCATAAGCGTCACCTCACCTTCGTGCTTATATTGTATTCCAAATAAGCACGAAAGTCAACGCAAACTTTCTTTTGTGCTTATTTCATTTTCAATATTAGCACATTCGTCCACTCAGCCTTACTTGATGCTCCCTATTCAACGTGCTATACTTAAACCATGAAAATCAATCAAAGGAAATGCATTTGTCATGAGCAAACGACTTGTTGCTTACTTCTCCGCCAGCGGCGTTACCGCAAAGGTTGCTGAAAATCTTGCCGATGCTATTGGTGCAGACATTTTTGAGATTCAGCCGGAAGTTCCGTACACCAAGGCCGATCTGAACTGGATGGACAAGAAATCCCGCAGCACCATCGAAATGAGCGATTCTACCTCTCGCCCTGCCATCGCTGCCAAGCGTGATAACATGGACGAATACGACACCATCTTTGTCGGATTCCCTATCTGGTGGTATATTGCTCCGACAATCATCAATACATTTCTGGAAAGCTATGATTTGAAGGGTAAAACAATCATCCCCTTTGCCACATCTGGCGGCAGCGACATGGGCAAGACCAATGAAAAGCTTGCTCCTAGCTGCCCTGGTTCCAAGCTCCTGCATGGTAAGGTATTCAATTCCTATTCCAGCAAAGCCGACTTGTCTGCATGGGTGGAAGCCCTCAGCCTCTAATAGGACACATTCCTGCGAAATGAAATACTCGCCTGGTCGAGAAGATTATATCAATCCTCTCACCCAGACGGGTATTCTTTTTCTTATGCAACTTCTTCCATCCAATTATGTGCCATACTTTTCCATCGCTCTCCGAATCACATCCTCACAGTTGAACTCTATCTTCATCGTCTGGTCGTCGTACAGATAGACCATGCTCACAAAGGCATCCACACATTCTTTTGTCAGCCCACCGATGTACGTTTTCTCGCTGGCCTGTTTTGTCAGAGCACGAATTTCTTCATCCAGTTCATCGGCGCACTCCTGTTCTTCCTTTTCTGTCCGTATGCTATCCTGCAATGCAGCCAGTTTTTCCGAAAGAGCCTTTTTCTTTTCTATCAACGACACTGCGATTCCCAATCCGCAGCCCCTTTGGGGTGCGGATTTCATGTTCTCCGTTGCTCATCTTCTCACGGCCTCCTTTGTGTTGGTTTAAGTTTCTTTTTTTATTCAATTTCACCTTTTGAACTTCCGCTCTTTTTTCACCTTTTTCAGCTTGCATATTTACGATTTTTACGGTATAATAATCCAAAAGATGATAGAATATAGCATATATTATAAGCAAGTCGTGTCGCCGTGTCAAGAGGAAAATGTGAAAATTCGTTGCATCTTCCAGATTGAATATTTACAAATCCCGTTGCACATTGTTACAGCACGATAACTACGCCATAGAAAGGTTGCAAACATGAAATTTGGAGAGAAAGTTCGCGATCTACGAAAGAAACATTCTTTAACACAGGACGAATTGGCACAATGTCTGGGTATCAACAAACGAACGATCATCGGATGGGAGCGTGATGGCCGCTACCCTCGCAGTGTTGAAATGCTCGAAAAGATGGCTGATATATTCCATGTACCTTTGACCTATTTACAGCCGGATCAGTCTTTATTTATTGAACGCGCCGCCGAAGCCTACGGAAAAAAGGGCAAAATAGAAGCCCAGCATCTCGCATTCGAGCTTACTGAGCTATTTGCCAGCGGAGAGTTGACCCCGCAGGATATGGACGGCATCATGTATGAAATGCACAAAGCCTATTTTAAGTACCGAGAACAGAAACGAGAAAAGGAACGAATAATGAACCTGTAAACCACTGTTCCATTCACTATGCCATCCCCGGAAGGAGATTACATTATGGATTCTGCGTTTATTCACCAAGCTGCCAACGAACTTGTCCAAAATGCCGGAACTCGCAACATCAAACAGATCGCGCGTAGTTGCAGTCTGGACATCAGTGAAACATCCCGCATTAAAGATATGTTAGGGTTACTTTCACTCTATTTCGATAAGCCCTTGATCCTTATCAATCGCCAGCTGAACAAACAGACAAAGCAGATGGTGTGCGGCTATGCACTCGGACATTATCTGGAGCATCAGCTGCTTATGGACTTGCATACCCTGGACAGGTTTCTGACCATTAAGGACAAGCACATCCTTCTTTACGAGCATAACGCTTTCACATCCCACTTGATGCTGGACAGTGATGAAGTCTATCAAATGACGAAGCGTGGGTTGGACGCTGCGCAGATCTCTGCAGCGAAACGGATTCACCTCAATCTGGTGCTGGTGAAGCTGCTGGAATTACATCATCTTGGATACGATCTACGGCACTATCACACCCAGCACCATGCGTTTATCAAAAAGTTCAACCTTCCGGCGCATTTTCAATTTGATGTGGCCGCTGGATGAACTTATGTTCTTATAACCCTAAAACCCGTAATGAACGGTGCGTTATGCCTGTCCATCACGGGTTTTTTCCTGTTATTTCAGTTTTGCGAGAATTTCATCGGCACTCATGCCTTCGGCAAGCAGCTTTTTCAGAACGGATTCCGCTTCTGCCTTTTTCGCATCTTCTGCAGCTTTGGCATCTGCCTTTGCCTTTTTTGCTTCCAGCATTTCCACTTCTTTTTCGACTTTCTTCAAAGCAGCCTTCTTCACTTTCAGATCAGCCTTCAAAGTGTCAATGTTTGCGGTGATGGATGCGATTTCCGCTGTGAGCGCTTCCTTTGCGGACTGCTTTTCTGCAATCTGCGTTGCGAAATCAGCAGTCACAGTTTTGGGCTTATTCTTGCTACCTTTTGTTCTGGGCATAGGATACAAACCTCTTTCCAATTATAATAACTAAAGTATATCACTCTGCGAGTCTACGAGCAATATCTATCATATCATCAAATTGGCATTTTTCTTAACCTTATTCAGTACCACATCCGATAAAGCACCTTGGCTATTCAGATGGATTGCTAAAATAATATACTCTGTCAAAAACATATCTGTATACATTTTAAATGTATCTTTGTTTGCATTGATGCTGTTCATTCGAGCCGCAACATTACCATGGAAATTATTGCAACGAGAAGCATAGAGAACACCAAAAAGAACGAACGACATTCTTTCTACTTCTGTGAATTTGTATGTTTTCTTTGTTCCCTGCACATCACAGAATGTAATCTCAACTTCTTCTCCTAGTATGAGTGCTTTTAATTTTGTTCCAAAACTATGTGTTATGGCTCGACTCTTTCCTTTGTTTGCATTGGTAATTCCGAGATCTACTTCATTATTAACAAGCGTCGGATTGGAAATCTGACAGTATGACTTTCCATACGCATTATCCAAAATATCTAATAGCGATGGAATTTTTCGTTTTAACGTTTTATACGAACTAGCCCTATATTTTTCTGCTATGCCTTTCTTTTCCATTGCATACCCTTTAAGCATATACGATGCTACATAGTGAAATGTTTTATCTGGCATCCTTTTCAAAAAAGGCTCTAAAATTGCTTTATATTTATTATTCCAGTCACCTAAAATCGCATCACGAATAAGTTCAATACCCTTTGTGTCCTGACAAAAACCAACATTGTTATCGCTTAATTGCTGAACGTAATACGAATGATTAATTGCCTGCCAACAAAACAACGCTGCCAAATCCGGTCTCTCAGGTAAAACATAATAGCTATCAAACAGATACGTTAATATTTCGTATGGATAAGGTACGCCTTGATTTTCCCAGTTTTCATCATATATATAATCAAGTTTGTCCAAAATATTATTATTACAACGCGGCAGAAGGTCTAAATGACGTTCTTTCGAATAATCCTTTGCAAGTTTCAAAATATCGTCCATAATGATAGCACCTATTTGTTTTTCTACATTTATTCGTTATCACATCTCTGCCGATCACAGATCGTTGCCTGCTGCTCACCACGAAGAGGTGTGTGATTATTAGAGCAACGTCGGGAGCTTCCGCTCCCTATATTCCACATAATTCGATTCTTTTACAGACTACTGATGCTTTCTTGCCTTCATCACCGCGTAGTACATCAAACCACCAAGCGTTCCACCGACTGTGTTATAGAACAAGTCAGATAGTTGGAACGTACCGAGCCTTAAAAACAGCTGTAGCATCTCAATGCTTATCGAAAAAATGAATGCTATCTTTCCGCTATACCACAGTATCTTCTTACAGCTACTGCCCACTTTCTCTTGAAATGTCCATATAACCATACTGGTGAACGGTAGCATCATAATTATATTTTCAATACATTCCGTTGTCAGTTTCTGTTCACCATTCACCGTCTCCCAGATGCCCCAACCACCCATAACATCGGACAATGGGTTCATCCACAGGTTCCGGTTTAACAGGGTTCTAAACAGGATCATCGATGTCACGAAGGTCAGTAAAAACAGCTTCCGAAAGAACACGCTCTCCTTGAATTTCTGATACCATGTTACTAGGGCGTTCTTCCAGCCTTTGCCTGCTGCGGTAGGCTCATATGCATACAGGTAGAAAAACATAGCCAAAAAGGAAAGCAGAAGTGAAAATCCAAACGGCTCGTAGAGAGCGGTCAGGATGTTTGTGAGGATTTTGGCTAATACTTTTATTGGGTCTTGCATCTTATTCCACTGTCACACTCTTTGCAAGGTTTCTCGGCTTATCCACATCCAGACCCTTGGCTACAGACACATAGTAACCCAGCAACTGTAGCGGGATCACTGCCAAACTACCAATGAAGTGCTCATCCACCTTTGGAACATAAACCGTGAAGTTTACCTGATCTTCGATTTCATACTTACCATAAGTAGTGAGCCCCATCAGATAAGCGCCGCGGCTCTTGCACTCCAACATATTGCTGATAGTCTTTTCGTAGAGTTCGCTCTGGGTAAGCACACCGATGACCAGTGTTCCCTGCTCAATCAGACTAATAGTTCCGTGCTTCAGTTCGCCAGCTGCATATGCCTCCGAGTGAATGTAACTGATTTCTTTCAGTTTCAAACTGCCTTCCAAGCAGACTGCATAGTCAACACCACGGCCAACGAAGAACACATCGTGTGCATTGGCATACTTCGCGGCGAACCACTGAATGCGCTCTTTGTCTTCCAAAGCCTTCTGCATCTTCTCTGGGAGTGTCAGCAGTTCAGAAATATAGTAACTATACTGTTCATCAGTGATCTTTCCTTTGACCTTTGCAAACTGAACGGCCAGGCAGTACATAGCTGCAAGCTGTGCGCTGTATGCCTTGGTCGTTGCAACAGAAATTTCAGGGCCAGCGAGCGTATAGAACACCTTGTCCGCTTCACGGGCAATACTGCTGCCTACCACATTAACGATTGCCATCGTGGTAATGCCCTTCTCTTTTGCCAGACGCAGTGCTGCCAGTGTATCTGCCGTTTCACCAGACTGGCTGACAACAATCACCAGCGCTTTCTGATCAAGCGGCATCTTGCGATAGCGGAACTCCGATGCAAGTTCCACACGCACCGGAACATCCGCCATACTTTCCAGCACATACTGAGCAGCCATACCAACATGCCATGCAGAACCGCAGGCAATAATATAAATCTGCTCAAAGTTCTTGATCTCCTCTTCGGTGATTTCCACACTGGACAGGTCGATAGCTCCATCTTTGATCACAGAATTCAGGGTGTCTTGGACAGCTTTCGGCTGCTCATGGATTTCTTTCATCATGAAATGCTCAAAGCCGCCCTTTTCAGCTGCTTCTGCATCCCATTTGATCTCGGTGGTCTGCTTTTCGATTTCATCGCCGTTCAGGTCATAGAAATGCGCCTCACCCGGAACAAGCTTTGCGAACTCAAGATTTCCAATGTAATACACATTACGAGTGTATTTCAGAATTGCAGGGACATCCGAAGCCACATAGGTTCCGCCATCCGCAATACCAATAATCATCGGGCTATCCTTACGCGCCACCCATATCTCGCCCGGATAATCACGGAACATCAGCTCAAGCGCATAGGAACCGCGCACACGAACCATCGTCTTGGCAATGGCATCGATAGGGCCGAGGTTGTACTTCTTATAATAGTAGTCCACCAGCTTGATAACCACTTCGGTATCCGTCTGGCTGTAAAACGTATAGCCGTGTTTCAGCAGCTTTTCTTTCAGCTCGGTATAGTTCTCGATGATACCGTTATGAACACCGACAACCTCAGATTCAACCGCGCCAGAACCGGAACGGCTACAGTTACCGGAAACATGCGGATGTGCATTCGTCTGGCTCGGCTCACCGTGGGTTGCCCAACGGGTATGGCCAATACCACAAGTTCCTTTCAGTGCATTACCGTTATCGGTTTTCTCAATCAGATTGGACAGACGGCCTTTTGCTTTCACGACCTGTGCCAGTGCTTCTCCATCCCGGACAGCCAATCCAGCCGAGTCATATCCTCTATACTCCAGTTTAGACAGGCCATCCAGCAGGATCGGTGCCGCCTGTCGATTTCCTGTAAAACCAACGATTCCACACATAGGTTTATCCTTCCCGTTATTTAATCTATTATACTTTCCCTTTTATGCAAAACGACTCCGGGTAATTGCCAGAGTCGTCATTGCCTTTACGCTTTATATCCCTTTTCGCAAATCACGTTGACCACTTCGTCAACATACTTCTGGCAAGTATTATGGTCAGGTGCTTCCACCATAACACGAACCACCGGCTCAGTGCCAGACTCACGCACCAGAATACGGCCGGTATCGCCCAGAGCCTCAGCAACCTTAGACACTGCTTCCTGCACCGCCGGATCACTCTGTGCAGCCTTCTTATCAGTCACACGGACATTCTCCAACACCTGCGGATAAATCTTCAGCGGTGCGGCCAGCTCACTCATTGGCTTCTTCTTAGCCAGCATGACTTCCATCATCTTCAAACTGGTTAAGATACCATCGCCGGTGCTGGCATATTTGGAGAAGATGATATGACCACTCTGCTCACCACCGATACGACAGCCGTTCTTCGCCATGTACTCGTATACGTACTTGTCGCCCACAGCAGTCTTGGCGTAACCGATACCTTGCTCATCAAACGCTTTGTACAGACCAAAGTTGGACATGACAGTCGTAACCACAGTATTGGTCAGCAGCTTGCCACGCTCTTTCATATAGCAGCCATAGATATACAGGATATGGTCGCCAGTGATGACATTACCCTTCTCGTCCACGCACAGGCAGCGGTCGGCGTCACCATCGAAGGCAAAACCAACATCCAAACCCTTCTCCACAACAAACTTCTGCAGACCCTCAATATGCGTAGAACCGGCGTTGTTGTTGATGTTCGTGCCATTCGGCTTGTTGTTTATGACATAGGTATCAGCACCCAGGGCATCGAAAACGCTTTTAGCGATATTCCAAGAGCTGCCGTTGGCGCAGTCCAGGCCGACCTTGACACCCTTGAAGGAATAGATGCCGAGACTGATCAGATAGCCCATATAACGATTACGGCCTGCCACGTAGTCCACCGTGCAGCCGATGTGCTCACGACGAGCAAAGGGCAGTTCCGGCCAGTCCTTATCGAACACATGGAGCTTTCCGTCGATATAATCCTCCACCAGCAGCAGGGTTTCCTCCGGCATCTTCTCGCCGTAGCAGTCGATCAGCTTAATGCCGTTATCATAGTAGGGATTGTGGCTGGCAGAGATCATGATACCACAGTCAAAGTCATCCACACGAGCAATGTAAGCCACGGAGGGGGTGGTAGTGACGTGGAGCAAATAAGCATCTGCGCCAGAAGCAGTCAGACCAGCAACCAGACTGTACTCAAACATGTAAGAGCTGCGGCGAGTGTCTTTGCCAATGACAATGCGAGCAGGGTCGGTATCACCATTGCGCTCACGCAGTGCATTGTAGTACCAGCCAAGGAAGCGACCTACTTTATAGGCATGATCTGCTGTTAATGTAATTCCGGCTTCACCACGAAAACCATCTGTTCCAAAATACTTTCCCATATTTTATTACCTCTCTTATGCTTCTTTCTCTATCTTAAAAGGGCAAACTTTTAAACATTGATAACAGCAAATACATTTACTTTCATCTATCTGCGGATACTCAAAGCCTTCTCCATCCTCTACCATAGATATAGCCGCTTTCGGACAAATCGAATAACAGGCTGTACATCCACAGCATTCTTCTTTTCGTTTATATAGTACCGGAAGTTCTTTCATTGATTTTACTCCTGACAATTAAATACGAAACACAAAGATTAGTCCATATTCTTCGTTGTGCTTATACTCTCTGCCCCCCCCCCGATTGCTCTGAGGGCTGATTTAATTGGTATTCTTGATTTTTCTTTTTACTCTACTTTTAAATGTTTCTTTTATTGGAGAAGCATACTTCTTTTCAAGCTCTTCAAATTCCATAGCGTCCATATCCTCAAAAAAAGTGTCTCTCTGCGACGGTCTACAGCAAGACTTATATTCTGCCGGATTACTTTTCACACCATCTTCATAAGCTACTTCTTTCAGCTTCAGCTTACTACTGATAGTTTCAAACTCCTTCATTCCTTTATCTGTGCGAATTAAAATAAGTGACGTACCGTTTCCATCGTTCATTTCGGGAGCCACATCATTAATTCCCCAAAAATCCGCAATAGTCAAATCTGCCATTTTCACCTTTTTTGCAGCACAGTCGTAGCACGAAGGCCGGAGACAGTAATTCCTCAGAAACATTTGCATATAAGGGTCTTTATCTTTTGAAATATACAACTGTTTTGCTTCGCCCTGTGGAAGTTCTGCCAGAACTTCTTTCATACCAAAGTCCGTCCAACTATCATCTTTACAGCGGAAATTGATACCCTTCAGTTTACCACCGTTTTTCTTTTCCTGGTATTCTGCATATTTTTTCCATAGAGCTGGTGATGGTGCACCATGACAAATCACATCCACACAAAGTAGATTATTATATTCTTTTCCTAAGAAGTTCTTCAGCCCGTTCACCTGACAGCCCGTTCCGCTGAAAAGAACAAGTTTACCGGCTAGTAGATCATCTTTAATCTGCTTATATGTATTCCCAACTTTAGCCTGCAAATACTTTGACCCACGAAGCCATACAAGCCCCGCCAGATCCGTTACTCGCGCAAATTCCGCCGAATAACAATCATCCGACATTTTCACACCATATACGGTTCCGTTCTGAGAGAGGACATTTTCTGCAAGCAAAGAAAAAACGGCACCAGAGGAACTGCTGAGGCGCGCATCTTGATTCACATTATATCCCGCATATACTTTTTTTGGCTTCACCTCATAATCTCCTTTCATTCATTTTACTCTCGCATCCCCAATTTTGTTAAAACACTCCGTAATTTTCCTTTTGTCATCTTATTTACCAATAAAAGCGAATCTGTAAATTCTATTCTTTTATAGTACACAAACAAATAAATCAAATTGGGAAGTACAACACAAATTGCTTCCCTAATAACAAGTGTTGTTATCAATCCAGCATTTACCTTCGTGCAAATAAAATAAGTGATAGTACAACTAATTAAAATGATGAAGCAGTAATACAACAGATTTTTTAAATAGCCGACCAAATACTTCTTTTCAAAAATTACTGTAAAGAGGTTATGTAAAAGCCACGGCATTCCAACGCAAACAATTGCTAGAACAGTAGAAATAAGAATGCCGTACAAACCTATAAATTGCACAAGTATAAGGTTTAAAGCCAAATTGGTTAATGCTGCAACTAATGGTCTAAACCTATCCTCATGCCACATTCCAGAAGCATCTTTATATGTATTAAACAAAGAATTTAACTGTCGTACAAAAAAGTAAACCACAAAGCAAATCACTGCCGAGGATGAAAGCATTAAATCTTTACCAACCCACAACTCCATAAAAGGTTGATAAAGACAGAGCAAACAAACAGCACAAAAACCAGCACCCCAACATATTATAAACGTAAACTTATTTAAATCTTTATAGTTCTTCTCTTTCGTTTCTACAACAATACTATTTCCAATTCCAGCTGTACAAGCAGAAAACACAACTGTTATCAATCCCGTTATTGCGTTTAAGATGTAAAAATAATTTTGGTAGATTGCTAACGCTGTAAGTCCCAAAAAAGAAGAAATGACTATGGTATCCGCAGAGTCGTATATAATACCTCCAATTTTTGAAGTAAACAAATCCTTGATTCTGTTATTGATTGCTTTCTTTTCTTCAGTAGCAATTTGACCTTTTGGTTTAAATTGCGGATATATTCTATCTGCACACATAGCAGTAGCAATATTTGTTAATGCCTGCGTTGCCAATAGAACAATAACATAAAGATAATAGTCTTTAAACAACCATAAAACCAATAACTGCAATGCGTACTGTATAGTGCTGGTTACAAGTGAAACTTTGCTTACAATATCTACTCTTTGATGCGCTTGTAAAATGCAATTTTTATACGCATATAGCCAATAGGATAATACTGTAGCACCAAGATTCAGAAGATAAAGTAGATAAATATTAAGATTATCTGGAACATCTCCAGAAATCAGCTTTGGGATAAATGGTGTTAAAGCGCAGCCGATAACAGCAATAACAAGGCCAATAATCCTGTAATAAGTTTTATACAATTTCATCAATGCACAAATTGTTGCGTTGTCATCCTCAGCTATCGGCTTATACATACTATATATCATAGCAGAACCAACACCAAGTTCTGCTAAATTGAGCACCTGAAGAATAGATGTAAAAAGCGAATTCAATCCAAGATACTGAACGCCCATGAGATAAATCATGGCGGTGCGCATTAAAAACGGTACAATAATCTGATACGCCTTTAAAATCACGCCAAATATTATATTTCTTGTTGCATTTTTTGTTCTCTCAATTTTTGCCACTTTTAAGTCCTCTTACATTTAATCAGTAAGAGCATCCTTCAAAAAGTCAAATGACTTCCTACGCTCTTCTTCCAGTATCCTATCAACATTTACATAATTGATTTCTGTTTCACAATTTAAATCGCCACATTCAGTCAATCGATTTTTTGCACCTGTCAACTCGGCAAGTGATTCTATTCTAGAATTCATATTCAGACCCGGCCTATTAAATGTAATAAAATGCTTATGAAATATAATGGAAAATACTGTTGCATGGAAAGAATCTGTGAGAACTTCTTCAGCATTTCTTATCAAATACAGAAATTCTGATGGTCCAACAGGTAGTTCCCTTCCATTCCTTTGAACTGATCGAACATCGAAAATCTCATATTTTTCTTTTAACTGTTTGATTTTGTCCTTAAACCGATCAGTTTTGTCTCCTAAAGAATAGACAAAAACATATTCTTTCTTCGGGCAACAAACTGGTTTCTTTTCAACTTGTTTCCACTCATTTTCATTAAGAAGCAGTGTTGGGTCTAAAACCACTGCGGCATTTCTTTTCACCAATTCTTCTACAATCCTAGCTCCCTGCTTTTCTCTTACTGAGATTGCTTTAAAGTTCTTAAGATACTCTGCAAATTCAAATTTTCTTTCATAAGGGATTTCATTAACACCAAAACTAGCAGCATAAGATATTTTCTGATAGTTTCTAGCAAATGTAAGAAAATCACACTTACCCGCCACAAAGTCATAATGAGGATTCCAGACCTGATCACTTCCTACTATAAAATAATTAAACCTATCTTCCAATCCTATCGGATATTCGTCCCTTTTTAATACCACATTAGAAAACTCAATTTTTTTATCAAATTTTCTGAATTTGGCTGCCTTTGTCTGCAAAACATTCTGAACCATTCGTTTCACATATATCTTTACTGTTTTAGGTTCGTAAATTCTATGTACAGTTCTTACGACATAGCCCATTGATTTAAGAACTTCTTGCAACGCATAATTTTGTAGACGGTTTCCATAATTAAAAGATTCAATCGTAACAATAGCAACCTTCTCCATTTAGATTTTCCTCACTATATTTGTGTCAACCTATAATATAACTTTAAAGCAATCGTATCAGAGCTAAACATCGTCTGAGCTGCAATCATCATTTTTGTGAAATTTGTTCACTATCAGCATTTATAGTTTTAAAGTTCATAAGAGTTACAAATTATCACCGTCATCAAAACATCAGCGCTATAAGTATTTCCACTGCGCGCATTTTATATTTGATTGATAGCGCAAGTAAAATCTTACGGATTTGCACTTTTTTATAGTCGATTCTTTCTATATTTGCTCTGCCAAATGCGCAAATATATTTATGCATTTCTCTTATTAAATAAATCACCCCTCGTTTCTTCTTTCTCAAATTATTTATGTATTGCCTATCACATTCCATATAATAGTTCACCATAATTGTATCCCGATTAACGCATTCCTTAAAAAGATTTTCTACAATTCGTTCTTCTTCTTTTTGAAGTTCTAGAATATTATCTCTATATTTACCTACTGCTGATGTAGCTGTAATTCTATAATAATTCAATGCTTCATCTATAAATGCAACCTTATTAATCTTTTTAAAGTAGCATGAAAGAAATGCCGCATCTTCTCCAAGAGGCATGTCAACTGGGAATCGTATATTATGCTTCCTTATAATATTTCCATTTAATAGTTTTCCCCATGAAGCTCTAAACATTTGTCCAGGATAGAATTCTTTCATGTCAAATGTATAATAAAGAGACTCTAAAATCATTGCAATATCCGTTTCATTTGAATCAACAAAAAACTCTGCCTTTGGCGAGAACGGTAAGAATTTAATATGTGGATTTGAATCTGTAAATCCACAACAATTCCAACAAACTGTATCCGCACCATTTTGATGCGCGACATCAATTGCTCTCTCAATTGCTATAGGTTTAATCTGGTCATCCGCATCTAAAAATACAATCCAGTCGCCGTGTGATAGATCAAGCCCATTGTTTCTTGCTGATGAAACGCCTCGATTCTTTTGTGAAACAATTATAATTCTGTCGTCCCTAAAATTTCTGCACTTAGTTAATGTATCATCAGTCGATCCATCGTCAACAACAATAATTTCCAGATGTCGATATGTTTGCTTACATATACTAGTTAAGCACGTCTCTACAAATTGGGAAGCATTATAGACGGGAATAACTACAGAAACCAACTCAGCCCGATTAACCATTCAATATTTGCCCCTCTATCTTTCTGTCTTATTATCATCAAAACCAATTTGGTTATTAAGTAAAAGTACCACCATCAAAATCGGAAAGCAAAGGTATGCGTCCAACCCATGCACTTCTGAAATCGCATAGAGCGCCCACATAATAATAAACAAACTAATCTTTATTTCCTTTCGTTTCGCTAACATAAGGAAACAAACCATTAAGATGATGATCCACATCCATCCGATGTTCACCCATAAGCTAGTATATGTACAGTCGAGCGTAAAATAGTTCAATTTCCATTCTGGTGTCCATGCAATTTTACCAAAACTCATTTTTTGTCCGATAAATGAAAGTCCGTCTTTTTGAAGTGCGTATGCGCCAAGGGTTATTCTTCCCGTCAGTGCATCATTAATTAATCGTATTGTCATGTTCCCGCCCAATAACAACTTGTAAGAGACCAAAGCAAGTACTGATAAAATCGGAAAAATTAATCCTGCTACTTTATTAAGCCATCTTAATGATCTTTTACTATATAATATTAACACCAGTAGCAACAAAAATACAATTACGCATAAATATGATGTCTTTGAGTTCGTTAACATAAATGCCGCTGTTTCTATTAGAAAAATCATAGCCACATGCTTCCACGAGAGCTTTTCATAGTTTTCCCATACCCACATCAAAATAATATTGAAAAGATATATTGAGAATGTGTTCGCATGTTCGAAGCCAAAGGAAGCTCGCACTCGACCTTGAGCGTCAGTAGAAAACATCTTTGCATTACCTAAAAGCAATTGAATTAAAAAATATATGGAATGAATGCAAATAAACCACGTTGACCAAATTCTTATTTTTCTTATAACCTTTGTAAAATCTAACTGGCGAATTGCCAAAATTGTTATGACAGTTATGATAATTACTGATTGCCCTGAAGTTAAAGTTGAACATAGGGACAACACTGTTACTATCGCGTACTTGAATAAAGTATTTGCCGAGTAGTTCTGTTGCAAAACAGCTATAACAAACGCTCCCAAACCAACAACGATGGTAATGTTATCAACTATGGTATTATGTGGCAAAATCCCAGAAACATCGAATCCTGTTTTTAATACAAAAAGCAACAGACCTAAATCGACAAACGTGTTCACCCTTGGAGCCTTAACTTTAATGTCCAAATCTAATTCCTCGCACAAAAATTATTTAATTACTACACCAAAGAGATTATGTTTGATTTTAAGAAGTTTCTTATAATTTTCTAAACCAATCAATCTCTTTACCAGTTTCTGAATCTTTCTTTTAAAGGTATATCCTTTACCAAGCCAACTTCCTGCAAAATGATGAACCGCTATCGTCTCATTTGTGATATTGTACTCATTTATAGTCACGTCAAAACCGCAAAACTGTACTGACGGATAAATGCACAAATCAGCGATTTTCTGAAATTCGTCTTTTTCTATAAAGCCATTTGATTTCAAGTAATTGTTGACTCTCGTATTGATTGTGACTTCTGCTGTAAGGTTATTGGCATCAAACACACTATTTCGATAGGAGTTAACAATATTTTCAGACAACCAGTGTGCTTTGGGCAATGCTATAACTTGACCTGGTGCAACCATTCCATTACTGTCAACTGCTGTAAACGGATTTTCAAAATAGCAATCCGGTATTGGTTTTAGCAGTTCAACATCCGTGTCGAAATAAAGACCACCAATTCTATTTAAAATATCAAATCTTGCATAATCTGAAACAAATGCCCATTTTTTTGCTTTATATGCCTGCTCAACATAGCGGCAACATTGAACATCATAGTTGCTCTCATTCCACTCTTTGATTTCCCAGTCAGGCATATACTTTTTCCAAGATGCAATACACTTTGTAACAATCTCAGGCTTGGGATTATTTCCAAACCAAAAATAGTGAATCACTTTAGGTATATTGTTCATACGGCTTTATCCTTCTATTCGCTCTGCATAATTTTTATATGTTGATTAAGCTTCTTAGGAGTAAATCAATCCTTTATCATTTTTGCCGGCACCCTCCGTATTTCATAGGGTGGAATATTTCTTGTCGCTACACTTCCAGCTGCAATAATTGCCCCTTTATGGATATGAACACCTTTCAATATAGTGCTGTTACAGCCAATTCAGACATCATTATCAATTACAACGTCCTGATCACAATCCAATGGCTTTTCACTTTCTTTTATAGAGTTGATACTTCATCCGACAACATTTGTCGGATGATTTCCTGTGATTATTGTTACTCCGGGGCCAAAGATGACATTATCTCCAATGTGTATTTTTGCTCGTGTTATCCAAAATAACGCTCGTGGTCCAATCTTGGTATGGTTTCCTACCGCAATATTATTTAACGGCTTAAGTTCACATCCTGCGCCAATTTTCACCATTTCTCCGCAAGAAGAAAAGCCTTTTTCATCCCCGGCTCAATTAATAACTTGTTGAATCCTCTTCGAAAAATGTCCAGAATTCTATATCCTAATTTCATGCTTGTGCATCATACAGTTTCTCAACTGCATCAATATGACTCTTTAATGAATACTCTTCGGCAATAATTCTCGCACTGTTTTCGGATAACTTGTTTGCTAAATTACTATTTTTGAGAATCTTAATAATTGCCGCCGCCATTCCTTCAACATCTCCTGGGATAAAAGTAAATCCATTTATATTGTTTCTCACAATTGAAGGAATGCCACCAACATTAGATGCAACAATAGGCAACCCGCATCCCATTGCTTCTAAAATTGACATTGGCATAGCTTCTGAATATGATGGCAGAAAAAACACCTTTGCTCTCTCTAGCCATTCCTTCTTTTTCTCACCTTCTATCCATCCTAAAAATTTAAAATGATTTATATTTACAAGCTTTCCAAGCTTTTCGAGTTCTCCCACTCCACCCAAAATAAACTGAGCATCTGGTACCTCTCGTAAAACTATCTCTGAAATTCGGGGCATATCGAAACACCCTTTTTTTTCTGTAACAAAGCCAAGGAACAATACAATATTTTCGTTTCTGTTCTTGTAGTTGTGTATTGCTGATGTTTCTAAGATGCCATAGTTCTCAATAACAGCTACTTGCTTATCAGGAACGATTTGTTTTAGATTTTCCTCTGCTGATTCGTTCAAGACAATAAATATATCACATTTTTCGTATGTTTTCTGAATCATCCGTTTCTTGTAGTTAGGAGCTTTAAAATAGAACTCGTCATAGTATGATCCATGAATATGGTTTACAATTTTAAGGTTGAACAATCTCCCGAGGTCTATAAAGAATTTCTTCCTATAAAAACTGCCGCCGAAGGAAGAATGAATATGGATAATATCTGCTCTCCAAAAAATCAAAGCATATAAATACTTAAATATTGACTTTAAATATATTGCGACTTTTTTTATTATCTTTCCATCACAATAGGTCTCTATAAATCGCACATCGTAATCTTCTGTCAATTGAGAGTTTCGGTAACCATTGACTACAGATGTAATTCCGCCCTTGGCTGTAAAACTCGGAACGACCATGCAGATTTTTTTTCTCATTTCTTTTTTTCAACCTTCTCTTTTATCAGATAAAAAACAAATTTTGAATTTGTTTCTGCATACCGCTTAAACAATCTCTTTGGTTCCTTGCTCCAGCGATACAACCATTCTAAGCTGTGATCCTGCATCCACTGCGGTGCGCGTGGAATCACTCCAGAAATAACATTAAATGCCCCACCAACGGCTATCCAAACGGCATTTGTTTTTTTGCTAAGTTTTGCGCAAAATGTTTCTTGACGTGGTGCACCGAGTGCAATCCATACAAAATCTGCTTTCGATTCGTTGATTCTATCGCACAGCCCCGTTTCTTCTTGTATCGTCAACGGCCTAAACAACGATGGCTCACAACCGACAATAGATAATTGCGGATAATTCACCTTCAGATATTCGAGTAGTGCATTCAGATTTTCTTGCGTTGTTCCATAAAAATAGTGACGGGCATCACTTTTTTCTGTGGCTGCAATCACCTGTTCCATAAAATCGGGGCCAGTCACTCGCCCCATTTCCGAATACCCGCGACGAACTCCAACGCTAGATAAGGGCTTTCCGTCTGGCAAAGTCATAAATGAATTGTTTTGAACCGCTTGATAGTCCAAATTCTCATGTGCTGTTACGGTAGTATGAACATTACAAGCACAAATATATCTTCCTCTTGCTTTGTCCATGTTTTCTAACAAATATTGAATTGCGGTTTCTTTGTTAACAGCCGAAATTTCAACACCTAATATATTTACTCGTCGCATAGCATTCTCACTTTATAACTCAGTATTTTCTCCACACCATCTTATTGACCACATTCACATATCCCTGAATGATGCGAACCACCTTCATGGACACAGTCTCGTCCACATAGTCCGGGCAGGGCTTGCCCAGAACGCCCTTCTGCTTCATCTTAATGGCCATATCGGTGGCGTTGAGAAGTTCCCGAGTGGTAATACCAGCCAAAATGAAGTCACCGGCTTCCAGTGCCTCGGGGCGTTCTGTACTGGTACGAATGCACACGGCGGCAATGGGATGCCCAATGGACAGATAGAAGCTGCTCTCCTCAGGCAGGGTTCCGGAGTCAGAGACAATTGCCAGAGCGTTCATTTGCAGCTTGTTGTAGTCGTTGAAGCCCAGCGGCTCATTGACCCGGACACGAGGGTCCAGCTGGAAGCCACTCTTCTCCAAACGATGCTTGCTGCGGGGATGGC
>ENA-OUPO01000096-OUPO01000096.1-human-gut-metagenome-genome-assembly--contig:-NODE-96-length-50749-cov-20.6433_pt1 | contig 50749 bp, 51 predicted proteins | sample MGYA00237940_ERZ548809 | MGnify/ENA primary metagenome ERZ548809 (study PRJEB26490, sample SAMN05194695) | human gut metagenome | biome: terrestrial biome; feature: human-associated habitat; material...
TGGCTGATCTGGTCGTCGTAGAACTCACCGAAGTTCTTCATATACATCTTGACCTTGTTCACATCGGCCACGGTGACAAAGCTGTTCAGCTGCACATCCAGGTGCTCGGCCACGCCTTCCACGGCGCGGGTCACGTCGCTCAGCTTGCCCACGCCGGAGGGCTCGATGACGATGCGGTCGGGGTGGTACTGCTCCACCACCTGCTGCAGGGCGGTGCGGAAATCACCCACCAGAGAGCAGCAGATGCAGCCGGCGTTCAGCTCATTGATCTGGATGCCGGACTCCTTCAGGAAGCCGCCGTCGATGCCGATCTCACCGAACTCGTTCTCGATCAGAACGACCTGCTGGCCGGCAAAGGCCTCCTTGATGAGTTTTTTGATCAGAGTGGTCTTGCCGGCGCCCAGGAAGCCGGAAAAAATATCAATTTTGGTCATAGTTTGAATGCCTCTTTCTTTGTTAGCAGACAGAGCCGCAGAGCGCTGGCCCGTAAAATCTTACATCTCTATTATAGCAAGCCTGTCAATGGGAAAACGGCCTTTTTCAAGAAAAAATTGTAACATTTTTTGCAATTTGGTTGCGTTTTCGCGTTTTGGACGACAAATAAGGGGAACCGGCGGCCCCGGCGGGCAGCGATTCGGCAAGGGGCAGGCTCCGGCAGAGGGACGGACGCCCCCGGACGGCAAGACCCCGCCAACGGACGGTCAACGACCGGCAGGCGGTCAGCCCCCGCAGGATGCAGGTGACACTGCGGCGGCTGTCGACAGCACGGCAACCGTGTTTGCGTCCGGAACAGCCGACACTCCCGCATTGCATTCTTTGCGCCGGAATGCTACAATATGCAGTAGCAAACCACCGCCGCCGGACGTTCTTCCGGCAAATAGGAGAAAGAAGGCTTTTCTATGAGCATGAATACAGTTCCCGAACGGCTGGCCGCCCTGCGTGCCGCCATGCAGGCAAACGGTGTGGACGTGTACCTGATCCCGGTGGGCGACCCCCACTCCAGCGAGTACCTGCCCGACCACTACACCTCCCTGACCTACTTCTCCGGCTTCCATGGTGAAAACTCCAACTTCGTGGTCACCATGACCGAGAGTGCTGTCTGGGCCGACGGCCGTTACTTTGTGCAGGCCGAGAAGGAGATCGCAGGCACCGAGATCCAGCTGATGAAGATGGGTGAGCCGGGCGTGCCCACCGTGGAGGAATACTGCGCCAAGGTGGTGCCTGAGGGCGGCAAGCTGGGCCTGTGCGGTCTGACCGCCAGCTGCGCGCTGGTGAACAGCGTGAAGAAGGCGCTGGAAACCAAGAACGCCGCCATCCAGACCCTGTTCCTGGAGGATGAGCTGTGGACCGAGGGCCGCCCGGCTCTGCCCGCTACCCCGGCCTGGATCCTGCCCAAGGAATATGCAGGCTTCTCCCCCGCCGAAAAGCTGGGCCAGCTGCGTGCAAAGCTGGCCGAGTTGGGCTGCACCGCCCAGCTGGTGGGCAAGCTGGACAACCTTGCCTGGCTGCTGAACCTGCGCGCCATGGACATCGAGTGCACCCCCTACGCCATGGCCTACTGCTATGTCACCCCGGACCGCGCCGTGCTGTTCATCCACACCGCCCGCGTGACCCCGGAGGCAAAGGCGGAACTGGAAGCCAACGGTGTGACCCTGGCCGAGTACGACAGTGTGCTGGACTTCATGGCCGCTGAGACCGAGCCCCAGACCGTGCTGGCAGAGAGCGCCACCGTGAACTATGCTGTGTATCAGGTGCTGGAGAACAACGCCGCCCTCACCGTGAAGGACCTGGCCGACCCGCTGCTGCCCATGAAGGGCGTGAAGAACGAAGTGGAGCTGACCCACGACAAGGAAGCCCACCTGCGCGACGCTGTGGCCATGGTGCGGTTCCAGATCGAGCTGGAAAAGCGTCTGGAAGCCGGCGAAGAGCTGACCGAGCTGACCGTGGACGAGATCCTGCACAAGTACCGCAGCACCACCGATAAGTTCATCGTGGAGAGCTTTGGCACCATTGCGGCCTACGGCGGCAACGCAGCCATGATGCACTACCACGCCACCCCGGAGGACCACGCAAAGCTCCAGCGCAAGGGCTTTTTGCTGGTGGACAGCGGTGCCACTTACATGGACGGCACCACCGACATCACCCGCACCTACCCGCTGGGTGAGCTGACCGAGGACGAGCGCAAGTTCTACACCTGGACCCTGCAGTGCCACATCGACATCGCCAAGGCTATCTGGCTGGACTACTGCGACTGCCACATGATCGACACCATCGCCCGTGAACCGCTGTGGCAGCACCTGATCAACTACCGCTGCGGCACCGGCCACAGCGTCAGCTTTGTGGGCAACGTCCACGAAGGCCCCCACGCCCTGAACGGCCGCAACACCACCCTGATGCGCCCGGGCATGATCGTGACCGACGAGCCCGGCGTGTACGAGACCGATCTGGTGGGCATCCGCATCGAGAACGAGCTGGTGTGCGTGCACAAGGCCGACAACCAGTACGGCACCTTCCTGGGCTTTGAGCCGATCATGTTCGTGCCCATCGCCACTTCTCCCATCGTGCCCGGTGTGCTGACCAAGGACGAGCTGGACTGGCTGAACAACTACCACCGTCAGGTGTTCGAGAAGCTGGCACCCCGCCTGAACGACGAGGAGCGCGAGTGGCTGGCCAAGAAGTGCGCCGCCATCGGCTGCTGAGCACCCGGCCGCTGAACATCGCATAAAAAAGCGGGAAGCCGTGCCGGAGCGTGCAAGCTCCTGCGGCTTCCCGTTTGTTGTTTTTGCTTATTCTTTGGGGTCGCTGTCGTGCCGGGCCTTCCACTCGGCACTGCGTTCCTGCGCCGTTTCCCGCAGCTCCTCCCGCATGCCGTTCCAGCGCTCGCGTGCTTCGGCGGTGCGGGTCTGCACGTCCTCGCGGGCATCCTTCCAGTAGGCCTTGGCCTCGTCGATGACCTCCTTGAAGGGGCCGGAAGGGTAAGTGCTCTCCGCGATATCCACCAGGAATTTGTACAGCTGCGGGCGCACCTGCTCGTACATGCCCAGACGGGTGTACAGGTCCTTGTAATAGCGGAACACCTGGATCTTGTTCTGCACGAGGGTGGCGGGGTTGATCTGGGTGTGGCAGATGCTCTGGGGATTCTGCACATAGTAGTAGCCCGGCTGTGCAATGGAAGCAAACACCGCGGCGTACTGGATGTACTGCATGTTGAACACCAGATCTTCGGCCCAGCGCATCTCACTGGTGAACCGGATGTCGTGCGCAAGCAGCATCTCGCGGCGGTAGAGCTTGTTCCACAGCACGCTGTAGAAATAGGAGGCGGGCTTGTCCATCAGGCGGCGGGCAAAGGTGTCCTTGTCGTACACGCCCTCGGGCAGAAAACCGTACACCCGCACCTCCGGCGGGCGGGCGACGTGCATCACGCCAAGGTCGTCCTGCAGCTTTTCCAGCACCTGTTCGGGCTTGGTGGCCCCGGCGGGGATCACCATCTTGTAAGGTGCGATGACCAGGTCGGCGTTGTTCTGTTCGGCAGCGGTGACCAGATGCTCGGTGAAGTCCGGGTCGATATAGTCGTCGCTGTCCACGAACTGCACATACTTGCCGCTGGCCAGCTTCAGGCCCAGGTTGCGGGTGTCGGACACGCCGGAGTTGGCCTTGTCCACCAGCACGATGCGCTCGTCCTTTGCGCGGAACGCTTCGCACACGGGCAGGCTCTGATCCTTGGAGCCATCGTTCAGCACGATGACCTCGATGTTCTGCCAGCTCTGGGCGCAGATGCTCTCCAGACAGCGGGCGATGTGGTTCTGGGCGTTGTACACGGGCAGAATGATGCTGACAAGGGGCTTTGACATGGCGGCGTCTCCTTTGTTGTTTTTTGATTACTATACCCCCGCACCGCGCAAAATGCAAGGGCGGGTTTGAAGAGGAGGGATCCTGTGATCTTTCACATTGCGGTGTGCAGCCCGGACGCGGGCCTGCGCAGCGGGCTGGAACGCCAGTGCATGGAATTTTTTGCCCGGCGGGCGGACGCCTGCATCGTGGAACACCTGCCGGACACCGACGCCCTGCTGCGGAAGGACGGGGAGGGTGTGCGGTACGACCTGTACCTGCTGGAGCTTTCCGGCTCGGCTACGCCGGTGGGGCTGGCGGCTGCCGGGGAGCTGCGCCGCCGGGGCCGCCGGGCCCCGCTGGCCTTTGTGGCCCGCACCACGGCCCACGCTTACAGCGCCTACAAGGTGGATGCGCTGCAATATCTGCTGCTGCCGGTGCGCCAGCGGGAGCTTTCGGCCCTGCTGGCCCGCGCCACCGAGCCGGAATACGGCCCGTCCGTCACGGTGAACACCGCCGAGGGCCTGCGGGCGCTGCCCTATGCGGGCATCGAATATCTGGAGTGCACCCACCACATCGTGCACTTCCACCTCACCAGCGGGGAGGACGTGCCCACCCTGTCGCTGCGGGTGCCGTTTTCTGCGGTGGCACAGCCTCTGCTGGCGGATGGGCGCTTTTTGCAGCCCCACCGCTCCTATGTGGTTAATCTGGCCGAGGCGGACCTGCTTTCTGCCGGGGAGCTGCGCATGCGCAGCGGGGCCCGCATCTCCATCCCCCGCGGGCGGGAGGGTGCCGTGCGGGACGCCTTCCAGCAATGGGTGCAGCAGCAGAAATACAGCCTGAAATAACAGCACGCCGGTGCTCCCACAGCGGGAACACCGGCGTGTTTTTTGCGGAAAAATTTCTCAGATCTTTGTCCAGTCCAGTGCGGTCCAGTCCGGCAGGAACTGGTCGCACACCTGCGCCATGGCAGGGGCATCGGCGGCACTGGCGGCGTCCTGCACGCCCAGCACGGTGAACCCGGCCTTGTGGGCAGTGGAAGCGGCGTAAATGGCGTCCTCGCACACGGCGCAGGCGGCGGGGTCGGCCCCGCCCAGCCGGTGCATGCACTCGAAGAACACCTCCGGGCGGCTCTTGTGCAGCACGCCCTGCGCCTCCACGATGAAGGAAAAATAGTCCGCGATGCCCAGCCGGGTGAGCACGGTGCGGCACTGGTCGGACCAGGTGTTGGAGCACAGACACAGCCGGGCCCCCTCGGCCTGCAGCTTTGCCAGCATCGTGCGCACACCGGGCTTCAGGTCCACCGTTTCGTACAGCTGGGCGATCACGTCCCGCATCACGTCGTAATATTCCGCCTCGGTCAGGGGCAGGCCGTATTCTCGGATGAGGTAGCGGGCACCGTCGGCCATGCCCATGGTCAGCAGCACGTCGTTCAGGTCTGCTTTGGGCGTGCGGCCATAGCGCTGCAGCAGCGCCAGCGGGGCACCCCGCCACACCACGGTCATGCTGTCGGTGAGGGTGCCGTCCATATCAAAGATCCATTGCTTGCAGCGCATGGGGCAAAGTTCCTCCTTTAAGATGATTCCTGCCCAGTATACCACGGATCTTAGCCGTATAAAAGCCGTGAGGAACCAAAAAACGGGGAGAAATTTTCCGGAAAATATGGTATAATTTCAGCAAAGACAGACAGGGAGGCAGGTAGTATGGAAAACCAAACCACTCCGTGCAAAGCGCTGGTGCTGGCCGGCGGCGGAGCACGCGGCAGCTATCAGGTGGGCGTGTGGAAGGCTCTGATGGAGCTGGACTGGCACCCGCAGATCATCACCGGCACCAGTGTGGGCAGCCTGAACGGTGCCATGTTCGTGCTGGACCTGTACGAGGTGGCGCGGGATATGTGGCTGACCATCCGCAGCAAGGATGTGATGGAGCTGCCCGAAGAAAACGCCGACCTGTCGGCCCTGCACAGCTTTCTGCGCAGTGTGGTGAAGGCCGGCGGTATGGACGTCTCGCCGCTGGAAGAGATCGTGGAACGGGTGCTGGACGAGGACGCGCTGCGCCGCGCCAACATCCGCTTTGGCCTTGTCACGGTGGAGCAGCGGGGCCTGAAGCCCCGGGAGCTGACGCTGGACGAGATCCCGCAGGGCCGCGTGAAGGATTACCTCATGGCCTCGGCGGCCTGCTTCCCTGCCCTGCGGGCGCGGGAGATCGACGGGGTCAAGTTCCTGGACGGCGGCTACAGCGACAACATGCCCACCGGCCTTGCGAAAAAGATGGGGGCTGACGAGCTGGTGTGCGTGGACCTGGAGGGGGTGGGCATCACCCGCCCCAACCTCACCGGTCTGCCCACCACCATGGTGCGCAGCTACTGGGAGCTGGGCGACATCCTGCACTTTGACCCCGATACCGCCCGCCGCAATGTGGAGCTGGGTTATTACGACACCCTGCGGGCCTTTGGCCGGGTGCGGGGCTGTGCCTATGCCGTGGACAACGGCCCGGACAGCAGCGCCGATGCTGCCGCGTTCCGGGCACGGTTCGACGCGGTGCAGAAGGCCGTGCGGGAGAAATACCCCGTGACCCTTACCGCAGACGCGGCCCTGCTGCTGGCCCGGATGAAGGACGCCGAGCTTGCCCCGCTGGAAGCCGTGGCCGAGGACGTGGGGGTAGACCCCACGGTGTACTACACCACCCGGACGCTGGGGCAGGCGTTTCTGGACAAATGCGACCGTGCGCGCATGGCCGGGTTCGCCCCGCTGTTTGCAGGCAGCGCGGACGCGGGCCGGGCGGCGCTGGCAGCCCTGCTGCCCAATACATTCTTGCAGGCGCTGGTCTGGCAGGCCCTGACCGCGCCGGAACTGCCGGAGGTGACCGAACATGAAGATCTGTAAAGGTGTTTCTGCGTCCCCGGGCCTTGTGCTGGGGCAGGTGAGCCGGTTGGAACGCCATGTGGAAACGTTCAGCACCGGGCCCTTTGACCCGGAACGGGAGCTGCGCCAGCTGGAAGATGCGGTGCGCACCGCCCAGAGCGAGCTGGACTCCATGGCAGAGCGGGCCGCTTCCACCGAGCAGGCCATCCTGCAGTTCCAGAGCATGATGCTGGACGACGAAGGCATGATGAACGAGGTGCGGTTCTGCATCAAGGCAGGCATCAGCGCCGCTGCCGCCATGGACAAGGTGGGCCAGCGTTACGCCGACCAGCTGGCCAACATGAAGGACAACCCCTACATGCAGCTGCGCAGCGTGGACATTCTGGACGCCACCAGCCGGGTGATCAACATTCTGGGCAACCGGCCCCGCATGTGGCTGGCACTGGACCACCCGGTGATCCTGGCCGCCGACCGCCTGATGCCCACCGATCTGTTCAGTGTGCCCTCCGGCATGATCCTGGGCGTCGTCACCACCGAGGGCAGCGGCCAGAGCCATGCCGCCATCATTGCCCGGGCCATGAACATCCCCGGCATCGTGCAGGTGGGAGCGGATTTTCTGGAGGATTGCGACGGCCGCACGGTCATTCTGGATGCCACCAAGGGCGAGTGCATCCTGGACCCGGACGCGGTGGCCCGCCAGCAGGCAGAGGCCCGCATCTGTGAGCTGCAGCGTGAAAACGAAGAAATGCGGGTGCTGGGCCGCCAGCCCGGCTACACCCGGGACGGCGCAGCCTTTGAGCTGCTGGCCAACTGCTTTGGCCCGGAGGACATCGACACCGCCATGCAGTCCGGTGCCCGGGGCGTGGGCCTGCTGCGCAGCAGCTACATGATGCTGCCCGGCCGCATTCTGGACGAGCAGGAACAGTTCTATTTCTATTCCTCCTGTCTGGCCGCAGCACAGGGCTGCCCTGTGACCGTGCGCACCTTCGATTTTGGTGCCGACCGCACCATGGCGGACGCCTATCAGGGGGTGCAGTCCTCCAAGCTGGGGCTGCGGGGCATCCGCAACAGCCTGCGCCAGCCCCGCCAGTTTGAGACCCAAATCTGTGCCCTGCTGCGCGCAGCGGCCCGCGGCCCGCTGCGGGTGATGTTCCCCATGGTGACCGATGTGGAGGACTGGGACGCCGCCATGCACATCGTGGAGCACTGCCGCCAGAGCCTGCGGGAGCGGGGCGTGCCCTTCAACGAAAAGACTCCCTTCGGCGTCATGCTCAGCGTGCCGTCGGCCTGCCTGACCGCGGAGGAATTCGTGGCCCACGGGTGCGATTTTCTGGTCATCGGCACCAACGACCTGACCCAGTACACCCACGCCGCCGACCGGGAGCTGGCCAGCGCGGAGCGGTATTACCGCCCCGCCAGCCCGGCCATGAAAAAGCTCATCGCCATGGTCATGGAGACGGCAAAGGCCGGCAGCGTGCCGGTGACCATCTGCGGCCTTGCCGTGGGCAATCCGGTGAATACGGTGCAGTATCTGCAAATGGGCCTGCGCAGCTTCTCGGTGAGCCCGCAGAACCTGCTGCACACCAAAAAGGCTCTGCTGGAAGCCGACGCCCACCCGGACGACACCGAGCTGGAATAAAGCGATAAAAGAAAGGGGCTGCTGCACGCTGTGCAGCAGCCCCCTTTGTTTGGGGAACCTGCCGTGCAGCTTGCGGAATGCACAGCAGGAGAAGATGGCTTTTAATCAGTTCATGCGGCGGCCTTTGCGGTCCAGCACAAAGCCTGCGGCCAGCAGGAACAGACCGCTGAGGGCACTGCCTGCCACTGCCAGCCAGTTTGCACCGGTCTGGGGCAGGGCGGCGGCAGAAACGGCAGCTGTGGCAGCAGCTTCCGGCTTTGCGTCCTGCACGGCGTTCTGGGCAGCCGCAGGGGCCACAGCAGCGTCAGCGGTGGTGTCTGCGGCGGGCGTGTCAGCCGGTGCAGTGCTGTCCTGCACAGGGGCATCCGGGGTCACAGGGGCCGGGGTGGTGCCGTCCGGCTGTTTGGGGGTATCCGGCTTGTTGGGCGTATCCGGGGTATTGCCGCCCGGCACGTCCGGGTCGGTGGTGTCCGGTTCACTGGGTTCCGGGGTCAGTTTGGGCAGCGGCTTGCGGGTCGTTTGACCGCATTTATCAATGGAGCAGATCAGGTCAATGTAGCCGTCCTCTTCCAGCGTGGGCTCCTTGTACTCGCCCTCCGGGTTCTGCTTCCAGTCGTGCAGGTCGCTGTTTTCCAGCTTGCTGATGTCAATGTTGGGGTTCTCTTCCATGTACTTGCGGTTGTGGACGACCTTGGTGAGATCGCCTTTGTCAGAGAGGATGTACTTCGGACGGTAGATAGTGCCCTGAAATTCCTCAGTGGGATGGAATGCACCATCATCAAGTGTTTTGGGCGCATTATAAATGCCAGGGCTCAAAGTAGTGTTGCAGTAGGAATTGATGATAGCGGCATTGTCTTCGCCCAGATTGGAAGAGCCATCCTCGTTGTATTCTGCGCCCTCAGATGGGCTGATGCTATCATATTTATGTGTAGAAGAGTCGTAATGATCGGCGGTGCCAATTAAAGGTAGGGAGTCACTGCTGGTCGTGTAGGCATTTACGGTCGTTTTTCCGGTAGAGCTGTTGATCGTAAGGTCCAAATTGCCATAAACTGTGCCAATAGCGGGTTTGGAGTCTCTGCCACGGGTGACGGCATTTACTGTTCCACCGGTAATATTGATCACAGTGGAGGTGGCTCCATGATATCCAGTAGAATCATGGCCATAACCGGTGCCGATGGCAACACCATAACCAACGGCAGTAACGTCAGCATGATCTTCGATGTTAACCGTAGCAGAAGACTCGTCACTGCCAATGGCTGCTGGAGAGTTTCTGGTTTGGGCGTTTACCGATGCATTACCAGAAATTGTGATAGTGACTTTATCAGAAGAATCATGACCGCTACCGATGGCACAGCCATCTAGGCCGGCAGCCTCCACAGTGGCATGATCGGTGATGGTAATATCACTGCTGCCGTTCGATTGATAACCGGATCCAATGGCAGCACTGCCGTCTGCAAAGGCTTTAACATCTGCATTGCCCTCAATGCGGATATTTGATGCATCTCCATAGCAACCGGCGCCGATACCGGCGCCGTAATAACCGCCGCTGGCAGTGATATCACCACCGGTGATCCTGATATTGGAAGTGCTGGCAGTGTCATCGGTTCCACCGCCGCCGATGGCGGCACCATTATAGAAACCGCCTGCCACCAGCTTGCCGGTAGTGTCCGCCTCGGTACCGGTCTTTTCAGAACCATCATCGTTCACATCGTCCTTGATGGTCAGGGTGCCGGTGCCGTTTACGTCTGCTTTTTCAATACCGGCGTGATCTTTATTGCCGCTGAAAACAGTATTATTGCCGTTCAGCTCAAGGTTGGTGTTGCCGTTGCCCTTGATCTCGATGGGTGCGGGGTCAGAACTCCACTTGGAGTCTGGCTGAATGTGCACATTCTCCAGGGTCACATTGGCGGTGTCCTTCTTCTCTTCGGCGGTAATGGTGACGGTGTTGGAAGTGGTCTTGATCTCGCCGGTGGTCTCGTCTTTGGTGGTCAGGGTGATGTCGGAATCTTCGCGATCACGAATTTCTTTTCCCTTGCCATCTTTCACGCAGGTGTCCTTGTCCTTATCCTCCCACTGGGTGATATACTGCTTGCCGCCCTCGGCAAGGATGTCCACACTGCCCTTGTTCAAATCGTAAGTATCCGCAAACGCCGCTGTGGCGATGGACGAGACCATGGCCATCAACGCAGCCGTAGACAGCACCCGCAAGGCAAGCTGTTGTTTCACGTTTTTCCTCATTGCAAAACCCTCCAAACAAAAAACTTACAGAGACGTGAACGTTACCGGGAACGATGCCAAAAACCGGCAAAGACCGGGGTTTCAGGGCAGAAAATCACATGGCTGTGCATTTTCATGCCCGGCGTCTCTTTGCGGCACAAGTATAGTGCTGTGCTGCGGAAAATGTCAAGACAAAATGCTGAATTTTCGGGGGGGGGGGGTAAGGATTTTTGTAAAACAAGTACAAAAAGAGCCGAAAATTTGCAGCAGAATAACAGGGCAAAGCTGCACAAAAATCCGGAAGATCTTTATACGGGGCAAAAAATAAAAAATGGGCCCGGGAAAGCCCGCAGACTTTCCCGAACCCGTGGGTCGGAATTTTTCTTTGATGGGAGGTGCGCCGCCCGCCGGAGCCCCGGTTATTCCAGATTGCCGGTCAGGGTCATCACAGCAGACAGCACGGCCAGCGGGGCGGTCTCGCACCGCAGGATGCGGGGGCCAAGGCCCACCGTTTTGGCTCCGGCTTTGGCGGCCATTTCGGCCTCCTCGGCGGCAAAGCCGCCCTCGGCACCGGTCACGATGGCGATCTTCCGCTTTTTGCCGTCGGCGGGTGCGGCCTCGGCCAGCAGCTGGCGCACCGGCGCGCCGCCGCACTCGTAGCAGAACAGCACCAGGTCGTACTGGTCAAAGGTGCGGCACACGGCCCCGAAGTTGGGCAGCGGCAGGGCCACGTCCGGCAGCACGCCCCGGCCGCACTGCTTGGCGGCTTCCAGCGCGATGCGGTTGTAGCGCTCATTCTTCTGCTCCTCTTTTTTGGGGGCGGCCACGCAGTACCGGCTGAAAAAGGGCACCACATGGGCGGCACCCAGCTCCACGCCGTGCTTGATGATCTGCTCCAGCTTGTCCTGTTTGGGGTAACCGGCCAGCAGGGTGACCTCCACGCTGGGCTCGGCGGCGCTGGGGTAGCCCGGCTCTACCGAGAATTCCACGCAGTCATCCCCGAAGCCGGTGATGGTGGCGGTGTATTCCACGGCGCTGCCGTCGCATAGAATGACAGTATCGCCCATGCGGGCACGCATCACGCGGGCCAGATGATGGGCATCGGTGCCGCGCAGCACAGCCGTGCCGTCGGCGATCTCAGTGGTAAAATAACGGTGCGGCATAGTGGTTCTCCTTAAACGTCCTCGCCCTCTCAGTCGCTAACGCGCCAGCTCTCCCAAGGGGAGAGCCCTTGGCAGTCCACGCAAACTTCATCTCTTTGCCAAGGCCTCCCCCTTTGGGGGAGGTGGCACCGAAGGTGACGGAGAGGGCAAGCCAGCTGAAAGAAATCATGAAAACTTCTGTAATTACGCCTTCTTGCAGACGATGCACTCCCAGCCACGCTTTTCCTTTACCTCTACCACGGCAAGGCCTGCGGCTTCCAGGCCTGCCAGCACCTCGTCCTTGCGGCTGTCGATGATGCCGCTGGCAATAAAGGTGGCACCGTCGGCCATCAGGCCGGGCACAGCCGGGGCCAGGCTCAAAATGGCGTTTGCCACGATGTTGGCCGTGATGATGTCGTATTTGCCGCTGGCCTTGTCGGACAGGTCGCCCACCAGCACGGTCAGCTTATCCTGCACGCCGTTCAGGGCAGCGTTCTCCCCGGCGGTGCGCACGGCTACGGGGTCGATGTCCACGCCCTCGGCCACGGCGGCACCCAGCTTCAGGGCTGCAATGGCCAGGATGCCGCTGCCGGTGCCGATGTCCAGCACCCGTTCACCGCCCTGGACCCGCTCGTCCAGCGCTTCCATGCACAGGCTGGTGGTCTCGTGGCCGCCGGTGCCGAAGGCAAGGCCCGGGTCAAGGATCAGCTTCACCCGGTCAGTGTCGTACTGCTGCCACGAGGGCACCACGGCCAGCCGTTTGCCGATCTCCAGGGGGTGATAATACTTGCGCCAGCCGTTCTGCCAGTCCTCCTGCTCCACGCCCTCGGTCTCCACGGTGTAGGCGATGCCCGCCGCTTCCATCCGGGCCTGAATGAGGGCCAGCGTCTCCACGGGGGAAGCGCCCGGCTCCAGATACATATGGATGATAACGGTATCGCGGGGCTTGTCCAGCAGCTCCTGCTCGATCAGATCCACATGGGCGATCTCGGCCACCTGCTGCTCGATGTCGCTGTAATCTTCGATATAGATGCCGCCCTCGGCGATCATGGTGGCAACGGCTTCGGCGTTGTCGGCGTCGGCCTTGGCCACGGTCAGGCGGATATCGGTCCATTCCATGGGGAAAACCTCCTTCAAAATTCTGTAGTTCCTTATAATAGTATAGTACCCGATTCCCGTCTGGGATGCAAGCCTTTGGGCAAAATGTCGGAGAAAAGAAAAGATTTTTCAACATAAAGCCGAGGATTGTACACGAAAACCAAAAAATGTTCACGCAAAATACGCAAATAAGGACTTTTGACGCAATTTGATAGACTTATCGCGGAAGGGACTTTCTTTTTTTGCAAAAGTATGTTAATATTCTATTACGGAATTATGGACGGCTTACAACCAGAGACTGTCTGTAAACACAAACATTTCTTAAGGAGGAATGTGCTTTATGATGAAGTATCTCCAGAAACTGGGCAAAGCACTGATGCTTCCCGTCGCCGTGCTGCCGATCTGCGGCATCCTGATGGGTCTTGGCTATGCCCTCGCTCCGGGCGTTATGGGCGTTCCCGGTGCAGCAACTTCCGGTGCAGCATACACCGTTGGCTTCCTGCTGGTCAAGGCAGGCGGCGCTCTGATCGATAACATGGCATGGCTGTTCGCCATTGGTGCCGCTGTGGGCCTGGCCGACAACGACGGTACCGCAGGTCTGGCCGGTCTGGTCAGCTACCTGATGATGCAGCAGCTGCTGAGCCCCGGCGTGGTGGGCATGGTGCGTACCCTGGAAGAGGGCACCGCTACCTACATCGCCTTCCAGAAGGTGGCCGGCAACTCCTTCATCGGCATCCTGGCCGCTGTTGTGGGTGCTGCCTGCTACAACAAGTTCAAGAACACCCAGCTGCCTGACTGGCTGGCATTCTTCTCCGGCAAGCGTTTCGTTGCCATCGCTACCGGCCTGATCTCCATCCTGGTGTCCGTTGTCCTGCTGTTCGTCTGGCCCGTCATCTTCGACGCACTGGTCGCCATCGGCAACGGCATCGCTGGCATGGACGGCATCGGCGCCGGCATCTACGCCTTCCTGAACCGTCTGCTGATCCCCACCGGCCTGCACCACGCTCTGAACAACGTGTTCTGGTTCGAGACCATCGGCCTGGGCGACCTGTCCCACTTCTGGGCTGGCGAGACCAGCGCAGATGTGAGCTGGAGCCTGGGTATGTACATGTCCGGCTTCTTCCCCTGCATGATGTTCGGTGTCCTGGGCGCTGCTCTGGCTATGGTCAAGACCGCTAAGAACAAGAAGGCTGCCATCGGCCTGGTCCTGTCCGCTGCAATCTGCGCCTTCGTCTGCGGCGTTACCGAGCCCTTCGAGTTCGGCTTCATGTTCCTGTGCTTCCCGCTGTACGTTGTGTACTCCGCTCTGTACGGCATCTTCACCATCATCACCTACTACTCCGGTTTCCGTGCTGGCTTCTGCTTCTCCGCAGGCGCTACCGACCTGGTGTTCTCTGCATCCCTGCCCGCAGCTGCCAAGACCTGGATGATCATTCCTCTGGGCATCGCAGCCTTCGTGGTGTTCTACGCAGTGTTCTACTTCGCCATCACCAAGTTCGACCTGAAGACCCCCGGCCGTGAGGATGACGACGAAGAGACCGAGAAGAAGGTCGTTCTGGCCAACAACAACTACACCGAAGTCGCTTCTGCTGTCCTGGCTGCCATCGGCGGCAAGGAGAACGTGAAGGACGTTGGCTACTGCGCAACCCGCCTGCGCTTTGAGGTGCTCGACAACGCTAAGGTTGACGAGAAGGCTGTCAAGGCTGCCGGTGCTGCCGGTGTCATCCGTCCCAGCAAGAACGCTTGCCAGGTCATCATCGGCACCAAGGTTCAGTTCGTGTACGACGAGCTGAAGAAGATGCTGTAACTGGCACTTCGGTAAAACAAAACAGGCGCGGAGGGCTGGTTGCCTCCGCATGACACCGCCGGGGGCGGGCGCAGAAAGCGCCCGTTCCCGGCGGCTTTTTTGTTCACACAAACTGCTTTTCTTCCCAAATGGAACGTGCTATACTGAAAAAAACGCGCTGCCCGCTCCGGCCGCTGTGCACCGGTGGAAGCGGGCGGGCCGCTGACGAAAAACGAGGTGTTTTGTATGATCCTTCAGAATGCACTGGTTTATACGCCGCGCCACACCTTTGAGCGCGGTACGCTGTTCATCCGCAACGGGCGCATCGTGCCCTTTGCCGCCCCGGAAGCGGGCGAAGAGGTGATCGACGCCGAGGGCCTGTATGCCCTGCCGGGTCTGGTGGACATCCACTTCCACGGGGCCATGGGCAAGGACTTCTGCGACGGCACCGAGGAGGCCATCCAGACGCTGGCCGACTTTGAGGCCAGCAAGGGCGTGCTGGCCATCTGTCCTGCCACCATGACCTACCCGGAAGAGTTTTTGAACCATGTGATGGACGCCGCCGCCGCCCACAAAAACGGCAAGGGCGCAGATCTGGTGGGCATCAACATGGAAGGCCCCTTCATCAGCCCCAAGAAGGTGGGTGCCCAGAACCCGGAGTATGTGCAGGGTGCTGACGCGGGGATGTTCCGCCGCCTGCAGAAGCGCGCGGGCGGCCTGATCAAGCTGGTGGACGTGGCCCCCGAAGAGCCGGGCAACCTGGATTTCATCAAGGAATGCCACAATGAGGTGCGCATCTCCATTGCCCACACCTGCACCGACTACGATACCGCCGTCAAGGCTTTTGAGGCCGGTGCCACCCACATGACCCACCTGTACAACGCCATGCCCGGCATCACCCACCGTGCCCCCGGCCCCATCATTGCGGCACTGGAGCACGGCGCAGAGGTGGAGCTCATCACCGACAACGTGCACATCCACCCGGCCATGGTGCGGTTCACCTTCAACACCTTCGGGGCCGACCATGTGTGCCTGATCGCCGACAGCATGATGGCCTGCGGCCTGCCGGACGGCCAGTACAGTCTGGGCGGACAGGCCGTGACCGTCCACGGCCCGCGCGCTACCCTGACCGAGCAGCCCGGTACCATTGCCGGCAGCAATACCTGCCTGTACGACTGCATGAAGCGTGCCGTGCTGGAGATGAACGTGCCGCTGGAGAGCGCCGTGCGCGCCGCCAGCGAGAACCCGGCCCGGAGCATCGGCGTGGACAACGATTACGGCAGCCTGGCCGCCGGCCGTTACGGCAACGTGATCCTGGCCGACAAGGAACTGAACATCAAGGCCGTGATCCAGAAAGGGACCCGCATCGTATGAACAAGACCTTTACCTGGCGGCTGCTGACCCCCGGCGAGCTGACCGACGTGTATCTGCAGGAAATGCGCCGCGACTTTCCCGCCGGGGAGCTCAAGCCGCTGAGTATGATCCTGACCAGCGAGGCCGAGGGCCTTGCCCACACCTGGGGCGTGTTTGACGGGGAGACGCTGGCCGCCTACCTGCTCATGGTGCGCCCGGAGGGCAGTGCCATCAGCCAGCTGGACTATTTTGCCGTGGTGCCCGCCTACCGCGCGGGCGGCCTTGGCGCAAAGCTGCTGGCAGCCCTGCCGGAGTACGAAGCCGGGACACAGGCCATCATCATTGAGGCCGAAATGCCCGAAAAGGCTGAGGACGAGGCCATGGCCGTGCGCCGCCTGGGTTTTTACGCCCGGTGCGGTGCCCGTGACACCGGCTACTATGAGCACCTGTTTGATGCGTGGTTCCGCATCCTGGTGCTGCCCTGCCCCGGTGCGCCGGAGCTGAGCGACAAGGACGCGCTGGACGCCCTGGTGAGCTGCTACAAACGCACCATCAGCGAGAGCCAGTGGTGCAAATATGTGCAGTTCTACGCCCCGGACGGGAGCCTGCGCCTGTAAGGGAGACCCTGGCGCAGGGATGTAAAGGTGAAACAGCAATTGCTGAAAAGGAGGTTTTTCTTATGACAACAAAAATGACTCGGCGCACGTTTCTGAAGGGGGCTGCGGCTGCTGCGGCAGCAGTGTCCCTGTCTGGCCTGCTGACGGGCTGCGGCGGCAGCCCGGAACTGCCTGACAACGAGGTCCAGATCGGTGCATACACCGTAAAGGTGTATGACCTGGATGTGGACCAGGGCACGGAGATGAACAAGGCTGGTGCCATCCTGGGTAAGGTGAAGCTGAAGTTTGCAGACGGCGGCGGCAACTGGCAGACCATGAGATATGATGGGATGTTCAGCGCAACTGTCAATGGATGCAATCTGACCCAGGTGGCTCCCACCGGAAGGTTTACCGTGACCGATTCCATGGGCGGAAAGCTGCACAGCACGGTGGAGCAGGAGCTGCGGCTCAGCTTCCCCAACGAGGGCTGGCGTTACCAGTACCAGAACGGTGCAGTGGCAGTGCTGACCATTACCATCAACGGCATACCGGGTGTGCTGTATCTGGTAAAACGGGACGGCAGATACGTTGCCACCAAGATCAAACCCATGAACTGATAAAAAACCCTTTGCCCCGGACACTCTTTCCAGAGTGCCCGGGGCTTTTTGTCGTTCTGCCCAGGGGCAGAAGGGTGGGTTTGGGCAGTTTTTCCGGCAATGTAAAGAAATGTGCCACGGTTTTCACCGCCAGTTTACAAGCTCCTTGCAAAGGGCTGGCCCGGCCCCCAAAGTTTTACCTGCATTTTGCCCTGCCATGGTCGAAGAAATGCTGCCGGAGGAATACAATAGAGCCGTTCCCAAGAAAAACACAAACACAACATAAATTGCTGCCGGGCGGGTGCCCGGCCCGATCTGGAGGAAAATATTATGAAAAAGATCACACGTCGTTCGTTCCTGGCCGTCTGCGGCACCGTGGCAGCCGCTGCTGCCCTGACCGCCTGCGGCGGCTCTGCTTCTTCCGCTTCCACCACCGCTTCTTCTGTGGCTTCTGCCGCTTCTTCCACTGCCGAGAAGGCAGCTGGCACCCTCAGCGGCAATGTGGCCACCGGCGGTTCCACTTCCATGAAGAACGTCATCGCTGCCCTGACCGAAGGCTTTGCCGAGGTGGAGCCCGGCGTTACCGTCAGCTATGACCCCACCGGTTCCGGCGCAGGCATCACCGGTGCCACCGACAAGACCCTGGACATCGGCCTGTCCTCCCGTGCCCTGAAGGACGACGAGAAGAACGATGTGGACGGCACCACCGTGGCCCTGGACGGCATCGCCATCATCGTGAATAAGGACAGCAAGGTGGCGGACCTGACCGTGGACCAGCTCAAGCAGATGTTCACCGGCGAGATCACCAACTGGTCTGAGGTGGGCGGCGACGACGGCGAGATCGTGCTGATCGGCCGTGAGGCCGGTTCCGGCACCCGGGACGGCTTCGAGAGCATCGTGGACGTGAAAGACAGCTGCAAGTACGCACAGGAGCTGACCGCTACCGGCGCCGTCATCAGCGCTGTGGAGGCCAACCCTCTGGCCATCGGCTACGCTTCTCTGTCCGCTGTGGGCGACACCGTGGCCATGGTCACCGTGGAAGGCGTGGAGTGCAGCGAGGACACCGTGAAGGATGGCAGCTACAAGATCCAGCGTCCCTTCGTGTTCGTCACCAACAAGAGCGTGGCCCTGTCGGAGCAGGCACAGGCCTTCATGGACTTTGCCGCCAGCAAGGACGCTGCCGACCTCATCCGCACCGCCGGCGCTGTGCCCGTGAACGAGTAAAAGGCGCTCAGAGCCAGCCCGGCTGGGAGTTCCCCCGCGAAATTCGGGGCTTCCAGCTCCCGCCCTATTGCCTACGGCAACAGGGTCCCACCCTCGGATCATTCGCTGGTGAAACTCCCGGCCGAACTGACCCGGTAAACAGGATGGGGACAATGATAAAATTAGCCCACCGCGTTGGCCTGCCGTTTCTGCGAGCCGACGCGGCTTTTATAAAGGTTTTCAGCTATGAACAAAAAATCCTATCTGGCTCGGGTACGGCTGCCCCGCACCCCGGCCGAGTGGCTGGAAGCGATGATGAATTTCATCTTCTTCCTGTGCGGCATGCTGGCGGTGGGCTGCGTGGTGCTCATCACGGTGTACATGGTCCTCTCCGGCGTGCCGGCCATCCACAAGATCGGCCTGTTCCGGTTCCTGCTGGGCACCGAGTGGGCCTCCACCGCCGCCGACCCGAAGTTCGGCATCCTGCCCTTTATCCTGTCCAGTGTGTACGGCACGCTGGGTGCCACCCTCATCGGTGTGCCCATCGGCCTGCTCACGGCGGTGTTCCTGTCCAAGGCGGCCGGCCCGAAGGTGCGCACGGTGGTGGTCACGGCCATTGAGCTGCTGAGCGGCATCCCCAGCGTGGTGTTCGGCCTGCTGGGCATGCAGGTGCTGGTGCCCGCCGTGGCCAGGACCTTTGGCAAGGCCTCCGGTGCCTGCCTGCTGAGCGCCATCGTAGTGCTGGCGGTGATGATCCTGCCCAGCATCGTGTCGGTGTCGGTCACGGCACTCAACGCTGTGCCGCCGGAGTATGAGCAGGGCAGCCTGGCTCTGGGTGCAACGGATGTCGAGACCTGGTTCAAGGTCAGCGTCCCCGCTGCCAGGAGCGGCATTGCCGCCGGTATCGTGCTGGGCATCGGCCGCGCCATCGGCGAGGCCATGGCCGTGATGATGGTGGCCGGCAACAGCCCCAACATGCCGGACAGCCTGTTCCGCAGCGTCACCTTCCTGACCACCGCCATTGCCAAGGAGATGAGCTATGCCAGCGGCCTGCAGAAACAGGCGCTGTTCAGCATTGCGCTGGTGCTGTTCGTCTTTATCATGGGCATCAATATCCTGCTCAATGTGGTGCTGAAGGGAGGAAAGCGCGATGAATAACAGTGCTTCTGCCTCCCGCCGCACCTGGAACCGCGTGATGAACGCTCTGGTCTGGGCCTCGGCTGTGCTGGTCATCGTACTGGTGGCGGGCATTCTGGGCATGGTGCTGGTGCGCGGCATCCCGCACATCAGCTGGAAATTCCTGACCACCACCGCCAGTGTGCTGAAGGGCACGGACGGCATCCTGCCTGCGATCCTCAACACGCTGTATGTCATCCTGCTGACGCTTTTGATCGTACTGCCGCTGGGTGTGGGCGCGGCCGTTTACCTGACCGAGTACGCCCAGAACCGCAAGGTCATCTCGGTGATCGAGTTCACCAACGAGACGCTGGCGGGCATCCCCAGTATCATTTACGGTCTGGTGGGTATGCTGGTGTTCGCCCAGACACTGGGCTTCCAGACCTGCCTGCTCTCCGGCAGCCTGACGCTGGTGATTATGAACCTGCCCACCATCATCCGCACCACCCAGGAATCCCTGAAAACGGTGCCCCAGGGCTACCGCGAGGGTGCGCTGGGCCTGGGGGCCGGCAAGTGGCATATCATCCACACCATCGTGCTGCCCTGCAGCATGGACGGCATCGTCACCGGCTGCATCCTGGCCGTAGGCCGCATTGTGGGCGAGAGCGCCGCGCTGCTGTTCACCGCCGGTGCGGCGGAAGTGATCGCCAAGGGTGTGGTCAAGGCCTACACCTCCAACGGTGCCACCCTGTCGGTGCTGCTGTACCTGCGTGCCTTTGAGGATGGCGACTTTGCCTCCGCCTGGGCCATCGGTGCCGTGCTGCTGGTGCTGGTGCTGGTCATCAATCTGGCGGCCCGGCTGGCCAAAGCAAAACTGAAACAGAAGCAGTAAAAATAAAGAGGTACTCTATGGAAAACACGAAGGTGCCGGTCATCTCGGCAAAAAACCTGAACCTCTGGTACGGCGACTTCAAGGCGCTGAAACATATCTCGCTGGACGTGGGCGAGCGGGAGATCACGGCCCTCATCGGCCCCTCCGGCTGCGGCAAATCCACCTTCCTGAAAACGCTCAACCGCATGAACGACCTTGTGCCGGGCGTGCGCATCGAGGGGGATGTCCGCCTCAAGGGGCAGGACATCTTTGCCCGGGACATGGAGCTCACCGACCTGCGCCGCCGGGTGGGCATGGTGTTCCAAAAGGCAAACCCCTTCCCCATGAGCATCTACGACAACATCACCTACGGCCCCAGGCTCCACGGTGTGCGCAATAAGGCAGAGCTGGATGAGCTGGTGGAAAGCTCCCTGCGGGGTGCGGCCCTGTGGGATGAGGTGAAGGATCGCCTGAAAAAGAGCGCCCTGGGCCTGTCCGGCGGCCAGCAGCAGCGCCTGTGCATCGCCCGTGCCCTGGCGGTCAAGCCCGAAGTGCTGCTGATGGACGAGCCCACCAGCGCCCTGGACCCCGGCTCCACCATGAAGGTGGAAGAGCTGATGAGCGAGCTGAAAAAGAACTACACGGTGGTCATCGTCACCCACAACATGCAGCAGGCTGCCCGTATCAGCGACCGCACGGCCTTCTTCTTGCTGGGCGAGCTGGTGGAGGTGGGCCCCACCAACCAGATCTTCAGCGCCCCGCAGGACAAGCGCACCGAAGATTACATCTCCGGCCGGTTCGGTTAAATCGAGGAGGAAAGACCAATGAGCATCCGCAAACAGTACGACACCGATCTGGAAGCCCTCAAGGCGGCGCTGGTGGAAATGGGCAGCAACTCTGCCGAGGCCGTGGAGGCCGCTCTGGAAGCACTGTGCACCGCCGATGCCGAAGCCGCCCAGAAGATCGTGAAGGGCGACAGCCGCATCAACAACATGGAGCGGGACATCGAGCACCGCTGCATGACCCTGCTGCTGCGCCAGCAGCCGGTGGCCGGTGACCTGCGCCGCATCTCCACCGCCATGAAGGTGGCCACCGACATTGAACGCATCGGCGACCATGCCTCGGATATCGCCGAGATCATCCCGCATCTGGTCACCGTGCGCAAGGAGGGCGACCCGGCGGTGAGCCAGGCCATTGCCATGGGCCGCAAGGCATACCAGATGATCCAGGACGCCATGGCGGCACTGACCGCGGAGGACGAGCTGGCCGCCCGCAAGGTCATTGCGGCCGACGACGCCGTGGACTTTGACTTCAATGCCATCAAGCACACCCTCGCGCAGGAAATCGCAGCCGACCCCGCTAAGGTGGACGCTGCGCTGGACCTGCTGATGGTGATCAAATATCTGGAACGCATCGGCGACCACGCGGTGAACGTGGCCGAGTGGGTGCAGTTTGTGCGCACCGGCCGTTACAAGGACGAGAGCATGTTTTAATCAAGCGATTTTCCTCATTTTCTTCCAGATGGGCCGCGCTGTGCAGTTCGTGCACAGGCGGCCCTTTTTGCTGGGGAAAATAATTCAAAAATTTTTATCATTTCGTGCAATCTTCCGGGACCGTGTTTCGTATACGAAGTGTAAGGGCCTTCAAGCAAGACCTGCAGTTCCCGTGCGGCGGGTGTCCGGCTTCCCCCCAGTCCCCGCCCGCCGCACCGTTACAGAGGAGATCCAGATGATGCAGACCAAGAACGAGATGCTGGAGAGCCGCACGGAAGCCGTCAGCCGCGACGCGCTGGTGCGGGCGGCTCTGCAGGAAATCACCCAGAATTACCGCGAGGCCAGCCTGTCCAACGTGGCGCGGGCCTATGGCGTTTCGCTGGCATACGTCAGCGAGTGCGTGCGTGCGCAGACCGGCAAGACCTACAAGGAGCTGCTGCAGAGACACCGCATGGAGACGGCGGCCCGCCTGCTGCGCCGCAGCGATCTGAACATCCAGCAGATCATTGCCCAGGTGGGTTACGAGAACACCAGCTATTTTTATCGTCTGTTCCACGAGCGCTACGGCCTGAGCCCCCGTGAGTACCGTCAGGTGCGCGCAGTCCGCAGCCGGACCACGGCCTGAGCATTCCAGGCAAGAGAATCACTTTCCCCCTGAGCAGGGCACCGGTGTGAGACGCACGGTGCCCTGCTTTTTTGCAGTTGTGCCGATGCACAAAAAACTGGTGTTTTCTGGCAGGATGTAGTATAATAACAAGCGCAACAAAGCTGTGCCGCGCCTTCCTTGCGGAGAATATGCGGCAGGATAAGAGGGTGTAAACAGATGTTTCGTGGAGCAGTGAGAGGAGATCTGCCGCAGATCCTGCAGATCTATGCCCATGCGCGGGAAGCCATGGCGGCTTCGGGCAACCCCACCCAGTGGGGCGACAACTTTCCCCCGCAGGAGCTTCTGGAGGAGGACATCGACTCCAACCGGCTGTTCGTGTATGTGGTCAACGGCCAGCTGCTGGGCGTGTTCGCCTTCATTCTGGGGGTGGACCCCACCTATCAGGTGATCGAGGACGGTGCATGGCTGAACGATGCCCTGCCCTATGGCACCATCCACCGGCTGGCCTCCTCCGGCAAGAGCAAGGGGGTGGCTTCGGCGGTCATCGAGTGGTGTCTGGAGCACTGCCAGAGCCTGCGTGCCGACACCCACGCCGACAACCAGATCATGCAGCACCTGCTGGAGGCCAATGGCTTTACGCGCTGCGGCATCATCCATGTGGCGGACGGAACGCCCCGCATCGCCTACCAGAAGCTGGCCCTGACCCAGCAGCGAAGCGAATCAAACTAAAAAACAGAATGCCTGCGGGTGCGGTTTTTGAACCGTCCGCAGGCATTTTTTGTGCGGGCTGCAATATCCGGCCGGGGTGCATCGTGTTGGAGATGAAGAGGAAAAAACGGAAAGACCTCAAAAAGTCTCACACATGGTAGAGCAAGAAGAAGGAGCGTGTCTCTTATGAAAAAACAGATGATCTCGGTTTGCGCGGCCACCGTTCTGGCTGCTTCCATGCTGGCAGGCGGCGCGGTGCAGGCCTTTGCGGCCCCGGCACAGCCCGCCGATGAGACGGCCCCGGCAGTGATCTCCGAAGAAAACTGCGTCTCCGACAGCTGGAAGCGCGCTGCTGACCCCACGGTGACCACCAAGGTGCGCAAGCTGTTCGACAAGGCCTTTGACGGGCTGGTGGGGGCAAGCTACACCCCGGCGGCGGTGCTGGCCACCCGCACCACCGCGAAGGGAACCCAGTACCGGGTGCTGTGCAGGATGACGGTCTGCTATCCGGGCGCACAGGAGCAGTATGTGGTGGTCACCCTGCAGCGCGGCCTGCTGGGCAGGGCGGAGATCCTGAACGTCGATGATGCCCTGTGCGAAACCGACCTTGTGGACGACAAAGAGATGACCGGAGGCTGGCAGGAAGCCCAGTCCCCTGCCATGACCGACGAAGCAAAGGCGGCCTTTGAAAAGGCCACCGAGGGCCTTCTGTGCGTGGATTACGTTCCCGTGGCCCTGCTGAGCACCCAGGTGGTGGCGGGCACCAACTACCGCATCCTGTGCGAGGCGACGGAGGTATACCCCGGCGCAGAGACTCATTATGCTGTGATGACGGTCTATGAAGGGCTGGACGGCAGCGCCAACATCCTGAGCGTGACCGACAGCCTGGCCAGCTGAACCGAAAAACCAGATGATGCACCCGGAAGCTGTGCGTGACGCGCGGCCGCCGGGTGTTTTTGTGTGGGCAAAACTGCAAAAGTGTACGCCGTGAAAATACAAGTTCTGGGTGGTCTGAGAAAAAGTTTACAAAAATGAATTCTCGCAGCGGTAAAATGCCGCAAAATACTTCCTCTTTTGGGCCGTCTGTGCTATAATGACACTTGTTCTTGGGAAAGAGACAGAAAACTGTACGCATGAGGCGTACAGCATAAAGAGGAGTGTTATCATATTATGAAGACCCTGAAAGCTGCTGTTGCAAAGTACAACAGCGTCAGCCTGATCCTCCGTATCCTGGTGGGCCTGGCAGTCGGCGTGGTGCTGGCACTGGTGGCCCCGGGTGCCGGTTGGGTGGCTGAGTTCGGCAGCCTGTTCGTCGGCGCATTGAAGGGCATTGCCCCGGTGCTGGTGTTCGTGATCGTGGCAAGCGCCCTGGCACAGGGTTCTTCCAGGCTGGACCGCCGCTTTGGCACGGTGATCTGGCTGTACATGCTCACCACCTTCCTGGCCGCTGCCATTGCGGTGATGACCAGCTTCCTGTTCCCGGTGACCGTCGTGCTGGCCGATGCCGCCCAGTCCGACGTGATCCCCCAGGGTCTGGGCGAAGTGATGAGCACCCTGCTCACCAACTTTGTGGCCAACCCCGTGGCGGCCATCATGAACGGAAACTATATCGGCATCCTGTTCTGGGCCTGCATGTTCGGCATTGCCATGAAGGGCATCGGCTCTGAGAGCACCAAGACCTTTATGGCCAACACCGCCGATGCGGTGTCCCAGATCGTGCGCTGGATCATCAATCTGGCACCCTTCGGCATCATGGGTCTGGTGTACACCAACGTTTCCGGCAACGGCCTGGCCATCTTTACCCAGTACGGCAAGCTGCTGGCCCTGCTGGTGGGCACCATGCTGTTCATGGCCCTCATCGTTTCGCCGTTCATTATGTTCATCTACCTGCACTGCAATCCGTACCCGCTGGTGTTCCGCTGCCTGAAGGAGTCCGGTCTGACCGCCTTCTTCACCCGCAGCTCCGCCGCCAACATCCCCGTGAACATGGCCCTGTGTGAGAAGCTGGGGCTGGATAAGGACATGTATTCCGTGTCCATCCCGCTGGGCGCCACCATCAACATGGACGGTGCCGCCATCACCATCACCATCATGACCCTGGCAGCCGCCAACACCCTGGGCATCCAGGTGTCCCTGCCTGCCGCCATCGTGCTGAGTGCCATGAGTGCCCTGGGTGCCTGCGGTGCCTCCGGCGTGGCCGGCGGCTCCCTGCTGCTGATCCCCATGGCCTGCTCCCTGTTCGGCATCTCCAACGACGTGGCCATGCAGATGGTAGGCGTAGGCTTTATCATCGGCGTGGTGCAGGACTCGGTGGAAACGGCCCTGAACTCTGCCGGTGACGTGGAGTTTGCCGCCACCGCCGAGTATCACCAGTGGCTCAAGCAGGGCAAGGCTCTGCCGGGGTTCCTGGCTCAGTGAGAAAACCTAAATTTTAAAAAATGCGAACGACCGCTGTCCTCGTTGCGAGGGCGGCGGCCGTTTTTTGCGTGTAAAATTTGAAAATCAATAACGATTGGGGTTATCCGTCTGGCAAAGAAGATAGTCGATGCTCACGTTGTACAACAAAGCAAGAGAAACCAGCAATTCTGCTGTGAGCTGTTGAATGCCTGTCTCGATGTAGCTGTACTTCCGCTGTGTGATACCGATTTGGTCAGCAACCATCTGTTGCGTAAGGTCGTGATCTTCTCGTAAGTCTTTGAGTCTGTTCTTCATGGCTGTTGCCCTCCTTACTATTAAGGATAGGCAAGAAGAATTTTTCTATTGACTAATAGATAAATATTATCTATAATACAAATATGCAATAAAAATACGGCTTTTGGCGAGAGAGGAACTGCAAATGGTCGTAAAGTCGGAATCTGTGATGGGAGAGATCCTGAAAAAACTTCCGTGTGAGCCGCCAGAGATAGGCGGAATTCTTGGCGGAAAAAATGGAGTGGTCACATGCCATGTCTTGGACTACGGAAAGACGGGCGGTTCTCCGTGCAGTTATACGCCAAATATTGCGTATTTGAACCGGAAGATCGAGGAATGGTTCAAAGATGGAATTGAATTTATGGGCATCTTTCATGTGCATTTTGGTGGAGCAGAGAGTCTTTCGCCGGGTGACAAATTGTACATCGGCCAGATTTTGGAAGCAATGCCAGAAGAAATAACTTGTTTGTATTTTCCGGTCGTTAAAATGCCTGAGCGGGAAATGGTGGTCTATCGGGCATCGAACGATCATGGGAAAATCAAAATAGAAAAAGAGCCAATCTTATATCAGGGAGGAATTGACGATGGAAAAAGTTGATACCCGGAACAAGCGCATGATCGTGCTGCCGGAGGGCTGCTTCTGTGGAAACTGCATGGAGTGTATCTATGCTGACCGGAGTGACTGGAACGGGGATAGGGTTTACTGCCGCTGCCAGAAAGGCTGGACCCACGGCTACAACCGCCCGGAAGATCGGAACGGCTGCATCTGGTTTGAAGAACGCTAAGAAAGTGATGGACCTGTAGTAAAGGAGCAGATCGGCCATCAGGATCAGTGTGGAACAATGAACTCACCGGATCTGCTCTTTAAAAGCTGCAAAGTGCGGCTTGCTTTGGGGAAGGCTGCACTGGAATGAATCCAGAAAACGGAGGAATAGAAAATGGATCAGTTGGTGGTATTGATCGTGATTCTGCTGATCGGCGCATGGTTTTCCTGGCGGGATATCAGCAATGGCCGGGGATGGATGTGCCGATTCCTTTCGGCAGAAACACTGCAGTCGCTGAATTCGGACGGCGGGCAGGTGAAAAAAGCACTCCTGTCGGTGGTTGTGGGCTATGCAACTATCTGCGTAACCATCGTTAAGTGGCTGTTTTTGCTGGCAATTCGGTTGACAGATGGATTCTGAGCAATGGTACAGATGAAATAAAGCAACAGCCGTCTGCTTTCTTCAAAAAGAGGGCAGGCGGCTGTTGCTTTTAAAGGGAGGATGGAAAAATGTATTTAACGATGTTGATAGCGGGTTTTGTGATCGCATGCATTTGTCCGCCGATCGGCTGTCTGATCATTGCTGTGGATGCATACATGGTAGCGGCGGCGTATCCGATCCTTGTCGGGATCCTATGCGGAGTGGCATATCTTGCAATGAGTGCATGGATGATCTACAGCTGATTTGGAGGAAAGATCAATGGGATATTATAATCAGGCTCTGACCGATTATGTCGGAAAAATCTGCGATGTAGAAAGGGAACTCTATACGACACAGCGGTTGATCGCCAATCTGGACTACCAGATGCAGCGGCTTGGACACCCAAGGGAAGTCGATCCTCCAGAACCGACAGACGGCGGAAATCCGTTCGTTCAAAACGGCGGCTGGTATATGGTTTTTCTTCTGGGGATCCCCATCTCTGGTGTTGTTCGAAGCATCTCGTTGGGCATTGTTATTGCGATCGCTCTCGGTGTGTTCGGAACGGTCTGGGGAAACATCTACCAGCGTGCTGCGGATAGGGAAATACGCAACGAAAAATGGGCAAAGTATGATAGTGCCGTGGCTGCAGACAAAAAGAGAGTAGAAAAAGAACGTGCTTACAGGAAACAGCTCCAGAGTGAAAAGGAACTGCTGCTGCAGCAGCAGGCAAAACTGGAGCAGGCCCGGGCAAGACTGTATTCCCGCGGAACGATCCACGAAGCCTACAGAAGCCTGATCCCCATGGCGTGTTTCCACCACTATCTCTCAACGGGCATTACGAACACACTGGAAGGAAAGAAAGGCTGCTATGACCGGTTTGATGAGGATTCGTGGAGGCACGCTGTCCTTACAAATTTACAGCAGGCAGTACGAGAACTGCGAAAGCTGCAGCAGGTCAATCAGGGCCTTTATGAATGCCTGAACCAGAGCAATCATACCCTGAACCGCATTGAGCAGGGAAACCAGAGGATCTATGGGCAGCTGGACGCTGTGAGGACAAATACCGAACTGACCGCATATAATAGCCGGGTATCGGCACTTGCGAACAGTGCGATGACCTATATGTATTACGACAGAAATTATCGCTGATGCGCTTTCCCGAAAAGGCCTTAGTCCATAAACCCTGCCTTTTCCAGGGCCGTGAGGATCAGGGGGATCAGCACCAGCTGGGCCAGGATGCCCGGCACGGCGGTGAGCAAGGCACCGGACAGAAATGCGCTGAACGGGAAGCTGCTGCCGGTCAGGCCTGCCAGCATGAAGCGCACAGCACCCCACACCAGGCGCCCCGCCACCATGGCGGTGACGAGAGCGGCATACATCATGGGCAGGGTGTGCTTCACTCTGCGCCAGACAAGGCCGGACACAAGGCCGTAGGCGGCCAGCTCAAAGGCCATGGAGACGGCGATGGGAAACATCGGCGGCATGCCGAACAGCACCGAGCGCAGCAGCGGAGCCGCAAAGCCCACGGCCAGCCCCCAGGGCCCGCCCAGCACAAAGCCGCACAGCAGAATGGGAAAATGCATGGGGCACAGCATGTTGCCCACCTGCGGCACATGGCCGGTGACCATGGGCAGCACAAAGGCCAGCGCAAGGAACAGGGCTGCCAGCACGATGCGGCGGGCGGGCGAAACCGTCTTGGTGTTCATGAAAAAGTCCTCCTTTGCACAAAAAAAGGGGCCTGCTCCCGGCGTTCCGACCGGAAACAGACCCCTTCGTGGCGTCTTTTGAAAAAATACTCTGGACAAAAATATCCTCCGCATGGAGAAAACGGACTTCTGCCCGCACACCCGGCTCCGTGCCGGATTTTGACAAAATTATAGCAAATGCCCCGGCGGCTGTCAAGATGCGGCAAACGACCCGCAAATTGACCAAAAAGCGGAACTTTTCGGGCAAGATTTCCCCGTGTATGTACATTTTGCATGAAGGAACTTGACCTTTTTGCATAGAATAGCTAATATAAACTTGAAAAAGAGCGCACTGCTGGGACACACCTGCCTGGCAGGGCGTAAAACGGCTTTTTTGGAACGCTTGCAAATCTGAGGTTCATACGGGAGGACCATCATGACAAATGCAGAAAAACTTACCCTGGCAAAGCACGCCTGTCACATCCGCATGGGCGTGATCGAGGGCACGCACAGCGCAAAGTGCGGTCATCCGGGCGGCAGTCTGGACATCGCCGAGCTGCTGAGCTACCTCTATTTCGTAGAAATGAACATCGACCCGAAGGATCCCAAGATGGCCGACCGCGACCGTCTGGTGCTGTCCAAGGGCCATGCCGCTCCGGCACTGTACGCTGCTCTGGCAGAGCGCGGCTACTTCCCGGTGGAGGACCTCAAGACCCTGCGCAAGATCGGCAGCTACCTGCAGGGCCACCCCAACATGAACAGTGTGCCGGGCGTGGATATGTCCACCGGCAGTCTGGGTCAGGGCGTGAGCGCCGCCTGCGGCATGGCACTGGGTGCCAAGCACGCCGGTAAGCCCATCAATGTTTACACCATCCTGGGTGACGGCGAGGTGGAAGAAGGCGAGTGCTGGGAGGCCTTTATGTTTGCTTCTCACTACGGCCTGTCCAACCTCTGCGTTATGCTGGACCGCAACCATCTGCAGATCGACGGCACCACCGAGACCGTGATGAACAGCGCCCCGCTGGAGGAGAAGCTGAAGGCCTTCAACTTCAACGTGCTGACCATCAACGGCCACGATTTTGATGCCATTGAGAGCGCCATCGCCGCTTTCCACGCTGAGAACGAAAAGCCCACCTGCATCATTCTGGATACCCTCAAGGGCAAGGGCGTTTCCTTTATGGAGAACTCCGTTGACTGGCACGGCAAGGGCCCCAACGATGAGGAATACGCACAGGCCATGCAGGAGCTGAATGCAGCTTACGCCGCGCTGGAAGAGGAGGACAAGTAAGATGGCAGAAGTGAAGAAGATCGCTACCCGTGACAGCTACGGCAACACCCTGAAGGAACTGGCCGCCGAGGGCCACGACGACCTGGTGGTGCTGGACGCTGACCTGGCTGCCGCCACCAAGACCGGCATGTTCCGCAAGGCTTACCCGGATCGCCACTTTGACTGCGGCATTGCCGAGGGCAACATGATGGGTGTGGCCGCCGGCCTGTCCACTATGGGCTATGTGCCCTTTGTTTCCAGCTTTGCCATGTTTGCCGCCGGCCGTGCCTTTGAGCAGGTGCGCAACTCCATTGGCTATCCCCACCTGAACGTGAAGATCGGTGCCACCCACGGCGGCATCTCGGTGGGCGAGGACGGCGCTTCCCATCAGTGCTGCGAGGACTTTGCCCTCATGCGCAGCATCCCCGGCATGACCGTCATCTGCCCCGCCGATGACGTGGAGGCCCGCGCCGCTGTGCGTGCCGCCTACGCCATGGAAGGCCCGGTCTACCTGCGCTTCGGCCGTCTGGCGGTGCCCGTGTTCCACGATGCCGACAACTACCACTTTGAGATCGGCAAGGGCGAGCAGATCACCGAGGGCAATGACATTGCCATCATTGCCACCGGCCTGATGGTCAACGAGGCCCGCATCGCTGCCGAGCAGCTGGCCGCCGAGGGCATCCATGCCCGCGTCATCAACATCCACACCATCAAGCCGCTGGACGAGGAGATCGTCCTGAAGGCGGCCAAAGAGTGCGGCAAGGTGATCACCGCCGAGGAGCACAACGTCATCGGCGGTCTGGGCGAAGCCGTGTGCGCCGTCCTGTCCGAGAAGCTGCCCACCCCCGTGCGCCGCGTGGGCGTGCAGGATGTGTTCGGCTGCTCCGGCCCTGCATGGGACCTGCTGGCAAAGTACGGCCTGGATGCTGCCACCATCTGCAAGACCGCACATGAGATGCTGAACAAGTAAAACCGATTTTGCAGCGCGCTGCCGTGCCTGAGTGCCCGGCGGCGCGTTTTTTATGTGACCCGGTCACGGAAAAACATGCGGCATCCGGGGTATACTGATGCTGTCAGAAAAAACAAACACCTTTTACGGAGGGATAAAATATGGCAGTTGTGACCATTACGACCGAAAACTTTGCGCAGGAAGTGCTGCACAGCGACAAGCCGGTGCTGCTGGACTTCTGGGCCAGCTGGTGCGGCCCCTGCCGCATGCTCAGCCCCATCGTGGATGAGGTGGCCGAAGAGCGCACCGACGTCAAGGTGGGCAAGGTGAATGTGGACGAGCAGCCGGACCTGGCGGCACAGTTCGGGGTGATGAGCATCCCCACCCTGCTGGTGTTCGAGCAGGGCAAGCTGGTGCATCAGGCCGTGGGTGCCCGCCCCAAGGCCGGTGTGCTGGAGCTGCTGGGTTAAGATGTGCTGACTGAGCCATCCGCAGGAGACTGCGGGTGGCTTTTTTGTGTTCGCCCGCCGTCAACTCTTGCGGCCCGGCGGTGAAACATTTTCGCCTTTCTGTACAAACGCACCGAAAAAATGTAAGATGGAGCTGCAAACACCGTCACTTTCCTGCTTTACAACTTTATCAAGATAAAGTAAAATAAAGACAGAACACACCCGGGTGTGCCCATTGTGTGCGGAAGGTGCCGCACACACCGGCCGGGAGGACCGGTGCAGGATGGTGTAAGAAGAACAGGGGGGAACCGACATGGAATTTGATCTTTCGACGCTGCAGCCCAAGGAGCGTGCCTCCTTTGCACTGCGGGCGCTGTACGAGGCCGCAGGGTGCCGCAAGTATCACATGGGCCGGTTTGAGGAGTACAGCCTGTATCAGGCCAACCGCAGCTTTCTTTCGTCGGAACAGGTCATCACCTTCACCGACCTGGACGGCCGTCTGCTGGCTCTCAAGCCGGACGTGACCCTCTCCATTGCCAAAACGGCGCAGCCCGCCCCCGGCGAGACGCTGCGCTACTACTACCACGAAAACGTCTACCGCCCCTCGGCAGAGAGCCACACCTTCAAGGAGATCGGCCAGATGGGTCTGGAATTTCTGGGCGGTGTGGGCGAAGCGGAAGTGCAGCAGGCCGTGTGTCTTGCGGCGCAGTCGCTGGGGCAGCTGGGCACCGACTGGGTGCTGGAAGTGAGCCACATGGGTTATCTGTTCGGCCTGCTTGATGCTTTGCAGGTGCCGGAGGACGCCCGCGCGGGCCTGCTGCGCAAGCTGGGCCAGAAAAACGCCCACGAGCTGCGGGCCGCTGCCCTCGCCGCCGGACTGGACGAGGACGCCGCCGACATCCTGTGCCGGGTGCTGACCCTCTGCGGCGGCTACGCCGACGCCCTGCCCCGTGCCGAAGCTCTGTGCCGCAACGACGCCATGCGGGCCGCGGTGGCAGAGCTGCAGGGGCTGGCCGGGCCGTTGGAACAGGCGGGCGGTGCCATCCGGCTGGACCTGACTCTGGCCGGTGAGATGGAATACTACAACGGCCTTGTTTTTCAAGGCTACCTCAAAGCCCTGCCCCGCCCCCTGCTCAAGGGTGGCCGGTACGACCTGCTGATGCAGCAGTTCACCCCCGGGGCCGGGGCCATTGGCTTTGCGGTCTATCTGGACGAGCTGGACCGCCTGAGCGCTCCCCTGCCGCCGGTGCAGAAGAACAGCACCGACAAGGTGATGCTGAACGTGGCCCTGCCCAAGGGCCGTCTGGGCGACAAGGTCTACAATCTGCTGGCCGGCATCGGCTACGGCTGCCCGGAGGACTACAACGCCACCCGCAAGCTGGTGGTGGAGAACCCTGCGGCCGGCATCCGCTACTTCCTCGTCAAGCCCAGCGATGTGGCCATCTACGTCGAACACGGCGCGGCGGATGTGGGCATCGTGGGCAAGGACATCCTCACCGAGGCGGAAGCCGACGTGTACGAGCTGCTGGACACCGGCCTTGGCAAATGCCGCATGTGCGTGGCGGCCCCGGCCGATTATCAGGACGACCCCGGCCGACCGGTGCGGGTAGCCACCAAATTCGTCAACATTGCAAAAGCCTACTACGCCTCGCAGGGGCGGGACATCGACATCATCAAGCTGAACGGCTCCATCGAGCTGGCCCCGATCCTGGGCCTGTCGGATGTCATTGTGGATATCGTGGAGACCGGCACCACCCTGCGGGAGAACGGCCTGAAGGTGGTCACCGAATTTTTGCCCATCTCGGCCCGGTTCATTGCCAACAAGGCGAGCTACCAGTTCAAGCACGCTGAAATGGACACCATGCTGGAAAAGCTGCGGGCGCAGCTGCAGAACAAGGAGGAAGCAAAATGATCAAGCTGTACAACTTCGACGAGCTGAAGCCCGAAGAGATCCTGAACCGCGACATCCGCGCCGAGAAGAACGTGGAGGACGTGGTGGACGGCATCATTGCCGATGTGCGTGCCCGGGGCGACGAGGCCCTGAAGGACTACGCCCTGAAATTTGACGGGGCTGTCATTGAAAACCTGCAGGTCACACAGGAAGAGATCGACGAGGCCTTTGCGGGCATGGACCCCTATTTCCTCGAGACCCTGCGGCAGGCGGCGGCCAACATCGAGAACTTCCACCGCCAGCAGGTGCACAAGAACTTTGTGGTGAATGATAAGCCCGGCATCGTGCTGGGGCAGAAGTACACCCCCATTGAAAAGGCGGGCGTGTATGTGCCCGGCGGCACGGCGGCTTACCCCTCCACCGTGCTTATGGATGTCATCCCCGCCAAGGTGGCAGGCGTGTCCGAGATCGTCATGACCACCCCCGCCGGGAAGGACGGCAAGGTAAACCCGGTCATTCTGGCCGCCGCCGCCACGGCAGGCGTGACCAAAATTTTCAAGACCGGCGGCGCACAGGCTGTGGCGGCGCTGGCCTACGGCACCCAGAGCATCCCGGCGGTGGATAAGATCGTTGGCCCCGGCAACATCTACGTTGCCACCGCCAAGCGCAAGGTGTTCGGCAAGGTGGGCATTGATATGATCGCAGGCCCCAGCGAGATTCTGGTGCTGGCCGACGGCGGCTGCAACCCCGCCTGGGTGGCGGCAGATCTTTTGAGCCAGGCCGAGCACGACAAGCTGGCCAGCCCCGTGCTGGTCACCGACAGTGCCGACCTCGCCAAGGCCGTGCAGGCCGAGCTGGAAGTGCAGATCCCCCAGCTGCCCCGCGCTGCCATCGCCCGCGCCAGCGTGGATGACAACGGCAAGATCATCGTCTGCACCGACCTGCACAAGGCCATCGAAGCCTGCAACATCATCGCCCCGGAGCATCTGGAAGTGTGCGTGGAGGACCCCTTCGGGGTGCTGAACGAGATCAAAAACGCGGGCAGCATCTTCCTGGGCCGCAATGTGCCCGAGGCCCTGGGCGATTACTTTGCAGGCCCCAACCACACCCTGCCCACCAGCGGCACGGCCCGCTTCTCCAGCCCGCTGGGCGTGGACGACTTCGTCAAGAAGTCCAGCTTCCTCTACTACACTCGCGAGGCACTGGGCGAGGTGGCCCCCCGCATTGCCGACTTTGCGGAGCGCGAGGGCCTGCACGCCCACGCAAAGAGCGTGACCATCCGGTACGAGAAGTAAAAGAGGCGAGGTTGTTCGCCATAATAGAATAGACCTGAGGAAACCATTATGAGCCGTTTTCTTTCCCCCACCCTGTCCGCTGTCACCCCCTATACGCCGGGCGAACAGCCGCAGGACCAGCAGTACATCAAACTGAACACCAACGAAAGCCCTTATCTGCCGTCCCCGGCGGTGGTGGCGGCGGTGAGTGAAGCCGAGGTGGAAAAGCTCCGCCTTTACTCCGACCCCGCCTGTGCCGACCTGCTGCGGGCAGCGGCGGCCCATTTTGGCCTGCAGCCGGATCAGATCATGCCCGGCAACGGCAGCGACGAGAACCTGTTCTTTGCGCTGCGGGCCTTCTGCGACGAACAGCACCCGCTGGCCTATGCCGACATCACCTATGGCTGCTACGGCGTGTGGTGCGGGCTGCTGCATATCCCCAGCCACATCATCCCGCTGAAGGATGATTTCACGCTGGACCCGAAGGACTACGATGGCCTGCACCAGACCATCGTCATCGCCAACCCCAACGCCCCCACCGGCCTTGCCCTGCCGCGCAGCGCCATCGAGGGCATCCTGCAGGCCAACCCCGACAACGTGGTCATCGTGGACGAGGCTTATGTGGACTTTGGCGGCGAGAGCTGCGTGCCCCTCATCGACCGGTACGAGAACCTGCTGGTGGTGCAGACCTTTTCCAAGTCCCGCCAGCTGGCCGGTGCCCGGCTGGGTCTGGCCATGGGCAATGCAAAGCTCATTGCCGACCTGAACCGGGTCAAGTTCAGCCTGAACCCCTACAACATCAACCGCCTGACCCTGAAAGCCGGGCAGGCCGCACTGGAAGATACGGCCTACTTTGACCGCACCCGTGCCGCCATCGTGGACACCCGCAGCTGGACGAAGCAGCAGCTGGAAGCCCGCGGCTTTGCAGTGCTGGACAGCCGGTCCAACTTCCTGTTTGCAAGTACGGACCGGAAATACGGCTGGACACTATACAAAGAGTTAAAGAAAAACGGCATTCTGGTGCGGCATTTTGACGCACCCCGCATCGCCAACTGGCTGCGCATCACCATCGGCACGCCGGAGCAGATGCAGGCCCTTGTGGAAACACTGGACAAAATTCTGGAGGAATGAACCATGGAAAACCGGATGATCTCTCTGGAACGCAACACCAACGAGACCCAGATCGACCTGACGCTGGATCTGGACGGCTCCGGCCGTTACGAGATCGACACGGGGTGCGGCTTCCTGAACCACATGCTGGAGCTGTTTGCCCGGCACGGCCGGTTCGATCTGGTGCTCACCTGCCACGGGGACGTGGAGGTGGACTACCACCACACCACCGAGGATGTGGGCATCGCGCTGGGGCAGGCGTTTGCCCGGGCGCTGGGCGATATGCGCGGCATCCAGCGCTACGGCAGCTTCCACCTGCCCATGGACGAAGCGCTGATCCTGTGCGCGGTGGACCTGTCCGGCCGCTGCACCCTGAACTGGGACATCCACTGCACCACCGAGAAGGTGGGCGATTTTGACGTGGAGTGCGCCAAGGAATTCTGGCTGGGCTTTGCCCGCAGCGTGCCCGCCACCGTCCACTTTGTACAATTTGCGGGCGAAAATACTCACCACATCCTCGAAGCCTGCTTCAAGGGGGCCGGACATGCGCTGAGCGCGGCAGTGAAGATCGACGAAGCCCACAAGGACGAGATCCCCTCCACGAAAGGACTGCTGGTATGATCGCGATCATTGATTACAGCGTGGGCAACCTGTTCAGCCTGAAATCCAGCCTTGCACAGCTGGGGCAGGACACGGTGGTCACCGCCGACCCCGATACCATCCGCAAAGCCGACCGGCTCATCCTGCCCGGCGTGGGTGCCTTTGGCGACGCCATGGACAAGCTGGTGGCCACCGGCCTTGTGCCGGTCATCCGGGCCGAGGCGGAAAAAAAGCCGCTGCTGGGCATCTGCCTGGGCATGCAGCTGCTGTTTGAAAAAAGCTATGAGTACGGCGAGCACGCGGGCCTGGGATTTATCCAAGGCGAGGTGTGCCCGCTGGAGCCGGACCTGACGGACAAGAGCCTGAAGGTGCCGCAGATTGGCTGGAACGCACTGCACATCGTGCGGGACGACCCGCTGTTCCAGTACATCCGCGAGGGCGAGTATGTATATTACGTCCACAGCTATTACGGCAAGAACTGTACCGAGAGTACACTGGCGACCAGCGAGTATTCCATCCCGGTCACCGGCGCGGTACGGGCGGGCAAGGTGTACGGCACCCAGTTCCACCCGGAAAAGAGCGGCGACACCGGCCTGCGCATCCTGAAAGCGTTTGCGGAACTGTAAAAGGATTTAGAATTGGCTCCGCTTCGCTCTGCCAATGTCAGCGGAAGAATTATTTTTGGTTTGTGTTTTGTCGCGCCCTGCGGGGCGCTCCAAAACACGCTTTCACAGGTGAGGGCGCAGCGGAAAGCGGCGTCTGCGGTTGTTGGCCTTGCGGCCGCCGCAAAGTGGAGGCCATTTCTGATCATAAAAAGGAGTTTTTCGATGCAGTTATTTCCAGCCATTGATCTGCGCGGCGGCAAGGTGGTGCGCCTGACCCAGGGCGACTACAGCCGCATGACCGTATACGGCGAGGACCCCTGTGCCCAGGCACGGCAGTTCTTGACCGCAGGCGCAAAGAACCTCCACGTTGTCGACCTGGACGGCGCAAAGGACGGCACCCTTTCCAATTACGACACCATTGCCGCACTGGCCAAACAGGGCGGGCTGTACATCGAGGTGGGCGGCGGCATCCGCACCGAGGAGCGCATAGAAAAGTACCTCGCTCTCGGCGTGGGGCGCTGCATCCTGGGCAGTGTGGCGGTGACAGATTCTGATTTCACCGCCCGGATGCTGCGAAAATATGGCGACAGGATCGCCGTGGGCGTGGATGCAAAGGACGGCTATGTGGCCATCCACGGCTGGAAAGAGGTCAGCGCCGAGCCGGGCGTGGACTTCTGCAGGCGGCTGGCAGACGCCGGGTGCACCGCCATCATCTACACCGATATCGCCTGCGACGGTGCCATGCAGGGCACCAATCTGGCCCTGTACCGCCAGCTGGCAGCAGAGGTGCCCGGCGTGGCCTTTACGGCCAGCGGCGGCATCTCGTCCGAGGCGGAGCTTCTGGAACTGAAAGAGATGGGCACCGCAGCCGCGATTCTGGGCAAGAGCCTGTACACCGGCGCACTGAACCTTGAACGCTGCGTACAACTGGTACAGGATTGAACGGAGGGGAAACCGATATGATCACAAAACGCATTATCCCCTGCCTGGACGTGCGCAGCGGGCGCGTGGTCAAGGGCACGAACTTTGAGGGCATCCGGGATGTGGCCGATCCTGTGGAGATGGCCCGGATGTACAATGCGGCCGGGGCCGACGAGCTGGTGTTCTACGACATCACCGCCAGCTTTGAGGGCCGCGCCCTCTTCACCGACATCCTCACCCGGGTGGCCAGCGAGGTGTTCATCCCGCTCACCGTGGGCGGCGGCATCAACACGCTGGAGGACTTTGACCGGGTGCTGAAATGCGGTGCCGACAAGGTCAGCGTCAACTCCGGTGCCCTGCGCGACCCCGACCTGATCCCGGCGGCGGCCCGGCGCTACGGCAACCAGTGCGTGGTGCTCTCGGCGGATGTCAAACGGGTGAACGGCCAGTTCCGGGTATTCGCCAAGGGCGGCCGCGAGGACACCGGCCGGGATGCGCTGGACTGGATCCGCTGGTGCGTGGACCACGGTGCCGGGGAGATCTGCCTGAACAGCATCGACACCGACGGCGTGCGCAATGGCTTTGATCTGGAAATGCTGGACGCCGTGGCCGCCCGCGTAGACGTGCCCATCATCGCCAGCGGCGGTGCCGGAAAAAAAGAGGATTTTCTGGAGCTGTTCCACCACAAGGGCATCGACGCGGGCCTTGCGGCCGGCATCTTCCACCAGAAGCTGCTGACCATCCGGGACCTGAAGGAATATCTGGCGGAGAATGGCGTGGAAATGCGCCTGTAAAAATACGCCGTACCCCTTGCGTTTGCAAGCCGAATACGCTAAACTAGAACTATCCCCATCCGGGGAGGGAGAAACGACCATGGAACTGAAATTTGACGAAAAGGGCCTGATCCCTGCCATCGTGCAGGATCACTACACCAAAGAGGTGCTTACCCTCGCGTACATGAACGCTGAGACGCTGGCCCTCACCATTGCCGAAGGTCGCACCGTGTTCTGGAGCCGCAGCCGTCAGGAGATCTGGCGCAAGGGCGAGACCAGCGGCAACGTGCAGCGGGTGGTGTCCATCACTGCCGACTGCGACAAGGACGCACTGGTGGTGGAAGTGGTCAAGTCCGGCCCGGCCTGCCACACCGGGGCCGAGAGCTGTTTCTTCAACGAAGTATACGTCTCCCCGGAGCTGAAACAGTTCAGCTGGCAGGGCCTGTATGAACTGATCAAAGGCCGCAAGGATTCCCCCAAAGAGGGCAGCTACACCACCTACCTGTTTGAAAAGGGCAAGGAGAAGATCCTGAAAAAGGTGGGCGAAGAGTGCACCGAGGTGATCATTGCAGGCGAAAAAGAGGACAAGGAAGAAACCGTTTACGAGATCAGTGATCTGGCCTACCATGTTCTGGTGCTGATGGTCAGCGCCGGCATCACGGTGGAGGACGTGACCCGTGAACTGGAAAAACGACACGTCATTGACCATAAGGTCAAGCAGGAAAGGATGCAGTGAAGCAATTATGGCAGATTATAAGAAGTCCAGTGTCCATTGCCACTCCACCATGTGCGATGGCAAAAATACCTTGCAGGATATGGCAAGCGCTGCGTGCGCGCAGGGCCTGACCACGCTGGGCTTCACCGGCCATAGCTACACCCAGCGCGACCGCGAATACTGCATGAGCCCCAGCCGCACCGCCCAGTACAAGGCCACCATCGCCAAGCTCAAGGCCGAGTACAAGGGCAAGGTGGACATCCTGTGCGGCATCGAGTGGGATATCCTCAGCGAGGACAAGCGTACCGGCTACGATTACTGGATCGGCAGCGCACACCACCTGTACGGCAAGAACACCGGCAAGTATTACGAGATCGACTTCCGCCCGCAGGACCTGTGGGACTGCATCAACGACGACTTCGACGCCGACCCGCTGGCCGCTGTGGAAGCCTACTTTGCCGAGGTGGAAAAGGTGGCCGCCCTCAAGCCGGATATTCTGGCCCACATCGACCTGATCAAGAAGCTGAACGCCAAGGGTGAGTTCTTCGACGAGGAGTCGCCCCGCTACAAGGCTGCTGCTCTCAAGGCCCTGCAGGCCGCAAAGGACAACGACTGCCTGCTGGAAGTGAGCACCGGCGGCGTTTACCGCGGCTACCGCAAGGACTTCTACCCTGGCCCCTGGCTGCTGGGTGAGTGGCAGAAGATGGGCGGCAAGGTGATCATCACCTCCGATTCCCACGACATTGCCAGCCTGACCTACGGCTTTGACGAGGCCGCTGCCGCCATCAAGGCCGCAGGCTTTACCAGCGTGGAGGTGCTCACCGGCCACGGCTTTGAGACCCAGGAGCTGTAAAGAGCACGATTGGAATTGCCGCCGCTTGCGCTCTGGCAATTTTCAGCGGAAAAATGTTTTTGATTTTGCAGTCAGAGCGGCCTGCGGGCCGCTCTGACTGCCTTTTCACGAGAGGGGCCGCCGCGGGCAGCTTCTTCGTAAAAAGCAACTGCATAAAACGACAAAACAAGGGACTGCTTTCCGGGCGGCCCCTTGTTTTGCGGTAAAAATAAAGTTGGAGGAACCCTATGACCCAGACCCAGTCCCGGAAGAAGAACCTCTTCCAGATGAATGTAGACCTGATGCACGGCCCCATCTTCAGGAGTCTGGTGCTGTTCATGCTGCCCATTCTCATTTCCAACCTGTTCCAGCAGCTGTACAACACCGTGGACACCATGATCGTGGGCAACGTGCTGGGCGACACCGCCCTTGCTGCCATTGGCTCCTGCGGAGCCATCTACGAGCTTCTGGTGGGCTTCGGCCTTGGCATCGGCAACGGCCTTGCCATCGTGGCAGCGCGCGCCTACGGCGCTCAGGACGAGGACCTGCTCAAGCGCACGGTGGCCGGGTCGCTGGTCATCGGACTGGTGGCGTCGCTGACCATCACCACGGCGGGCTTTTTCGGCCTGCGGCCCCTGCTGGAGCTGCTGGACACCCCCGCCGAAATTCTGGAAGATGCCTACCGCTACATCATCATCATTGATCTGGGCGTCATCGTCATGTTCGCCTACAACCTGTGCGCGGGCCTGCTGCGGGCCATCGGCAACAGTGTGATGCCGCTGGTGTTCCTGCTGCTCAGCTCGGCGCTGAACGTGGTGCTGGACCTGTGGTTCATTGCCGGGATGGGCATGGGCGTGGCCGGTGCCGCTGTGGCTACCGTGATCGCACAGGGCGTGTCGGTGGTGCTGTGCATCCTCTATGTCATGGCGCGGGTGCGCATCCTCATCCCGGGCCGGAAGCATCTGGACGTGGGCCGCAAGCTGTACTGGGACCTGTTCAGCCAGAGCATCTCCATGGGCCTGATGAGCAGCATCGTGTCTGCCGGTTCGGTGATCTTGCAGTACGGCATCAACGGGCTGGGCACCCTGACCATCGCCGGACACACGGCGGCCCGCAAGCTGTTTGCCTTCACGGATATGCCGCTCATCGCCATGGCGAATGCGGCGTCCACCTTCGTTTCCCAGAATTACGGCGCAGGCCAGCCGGAGCGCATCCGCAAGGGTATGCGGGAGATCTACCTGTATTCGCTGGTGGTCATGGTGGTGACGGTGCTGCTGATGCAGGTGAGCGCCGAGTGGCTGGTGCGCATGGTGTCCGGCTCGTCGGAGGTCCTCGTGCTGGAAAACGGCGCACGCTATCTGTGCTGGACTTCCCCCTTCTATGCGGTGCTGGGGGTGCTGCTGTCCACCCGCTATGCCCTGCAGAGCCTGGGCGAAAAGGTGCTGCCGCTGTTTTCCAGTGTCATCGAGTTCCTGGGCAAGGTGGTGTTCGTGCTGGTGTTCATCCCGCACTTTGCCTACAATGCGGTGATCCTGTGCGAGCCGGTGATCTGGTGCTTTATGGCCCTGTATCTGGTGGCGGTATACCGCTGCAATCCCTTTGTGTTCCCCAAAAAACAATGACCCGGTGCCCCGGGCAAACAAAAAGCGTCTGCAGAGGCTTCTGCAGACGCTTTTGTATTGGGGGTCTCCTTACAGGGCCGAGTAGCCAAAGCTGTTGACCAGGGCGTCGATGTGCTGGCCTGCTTTGCACAGGGGGCAGTCACGGCTGTCGTAGCTGGCGTAGTCCGGCAGGCTGGCGGGGTCGAAGATGGAGGTGACCGGGTAGCCCAGGCACTCGTGGGTGGTGGCGAAAATAGCCGAAAGCCCGGCCACCATGCCGCCGTAGTAGTTCACAGCCTCCACAGCGGCCTGCACGGTGTAGCCGGTGGTGATGGAAGCGGCCAGGATGAGCACATGCTTGCCCTTGACCATGGGGGCCAGATTGTCGCGCAGGATGATCTGGCTGCCGGTGGTGTACTCCGGGGTGATGACATAGATGGTCTGGTGGGCGTTCATGTTGGCAAAGCCGTCCTTGGTCAGCTCATTGGCCAGACAGGTGCCGATGACCTGGGTGCCGTCCAGACAGAGCACGGTGTCCACGATGGTGCTGTGCTGGTAGGCACTTACCAGTTCTCTGGCCACGGCCTTGGCCTCCGACAGACGGGACTTCTGGGTGGTGACGTCGATGTAATAGTTGATGTGGCTGTGGCTGGTGGCAAAATGTCCCTTGGCAACGCGCAGGAACAGGTCGCTTTTCTTGGTGGGCAGCTTGACCATGTTGATCATAACAGACAGCACTCCTTTTCAGCCGGGCGGGCGTACCCGCCGCAAAATATAACAGCGCGGCGGCAAGTGGCTCTGCCGCTGCGCTTTGTCCGTTGCTTGTTCTTTTATTGTACCGGAAAACGGAACTGTGCACAAGACACAAAATCACTAAAAAACGATAGGCACTTTGCGACGAACTGCCCAACAAAAGGGTCAAAAAAGCCCGCACCAAGGGTGCGGGCTGAAGTGCAATAAAAGGGAGAATTACTTGCCGGTACTCTCGTTAGACTTGACAAGGTCGGCACCGGGGATCTTCCAGGTTATGCGGAGTTCAGGAGACTTGGCCGGGTTGGGGATATAGATGAACTCCAGGGTGTCCTCAGGGTTGGGAGCATGCCCGGCATAGTCGGGGACATGGACCTTGTACTCACCTACAGTCCGGGGCGGGAGCTCGGGGAGAATATCAGGAGCCTTGCCGTCCTCCCCCAGAACAGCCTTGATGGACAGGTTGAAATAGTTGCTCCACTTGGTTTTGCCCGTTGCATCCAGGACCTTTACCGTGAAGATATCGTTGGGGGTCATACGAAGGGGAGCATCGGAGTTGTTCTTCACCGTGAAGGTAAAGACCCCGTTACCGGTAGTGCTATCCTTATCCACGCTCTTCAGCAGGCCGCCGGTGGTGCCCAGGGTCGTGCCGTAACCCAGCTTTTTGATAACAGGGTTGTTGGGGTCCTGGATCTCACAGCCCGTCAGCAGGCCGGCACCGGCCACAGCCACAGCGGTCATGGCAGAATACTTCAGAAAATCACGCCGGGAAAAAGTGTAAGACATGATACGTTCCTCCGTTTATCAACAAAATATGGTGTAAGGGTCAGCCCAAAGCAGGGACCGCAGTATCCGGGGAGATGATCCAGTTTGCGGTGTACTCGTTGTACTCGGTATCCGGGGTGTAGATGATACGCAGGGAGGCGATGGGGCACTCGGTATCCTCAGGATTCTCAGTATTCACAGTCACCTTAGGCAGACCGGATGCAATAACGGTGCAGATGCACTCCTTACCGCGGCTGATGGGGTTGGTATCGCCAGGGGCCAGGGCGGCGTTGAGGCTGCCCTGGGTAGAACCCACAAAGATGTTTGCGATGCAGTTGTTGTTCTTATCGTAGGCCTTGACTGCAAAACGATTGGGGCTCACGACGATGGGATTCTTGCGGCCGTTGACGATATGGATCGTAAAGGTCGCATGGCCGTCGGTGGGGTCATACTCCAAAGTCTCCAGAGTGGACTTTACCTTCAGCACGACATTATCACTGGGATAGGTGGTCTGGATCGCAGTTTCTGCGCCAGAACCGGAGCAGCCGCCCAGCAGGCTGGTACCGGCCACAGCCACAGCGGTCACGGCGGTGTATTTCAGAAACGAGCGGCGGGAGAAAACGGTAGACATGATTTTGTTCCTCCTCCTGGAATGTAAAATTATACAGTTTATGCCAATGGAAGTTACTTATACAATAGGCGAAATGACCGCAAAAGTCAATGCTTTTTATAAAATAATTGTGAACATTCTGTGGGCATATCGTACAAAATGGACGAAATCGAATGCAATTATCCGCGGATCACATCGGCGGCCTTCATGGTAAAGGTCAGGGTCTTGTCCGGGGCAAAGGTGGGCATGTAGGTCACCTGCAGCTCCTTCCAATTCTTGGGCACCATCAGCATCAGCACGATGTAGCCGGAGCCCTGCGGGGGCAGGCTCTCGCTGTCGGAGAAGCTCTGGGAGTTGGAGTTGTACAGGGACACCGTGGCACTGATGGCAGCACCCTGACCGTCGCAGGTGGCAACAAAGTCGGTGGTAGCAGCGGCCATGGCCTGGAAGTTGGCGTCCACGTTGCTGAGAGGGGGCACCGGGTAAGCGGCGTTGATGGCATCCACGCCCTGTGCACCGATGGTATAGGTCTCGGTCTTGCTGCGGTTCAGCACGGTCACGCGCACGCCCAGATACTCATAGCCGGGCTGTGCGGGGTCCTGGGTCAGGTGGAACACGCTGGACAGCTGTACGCCCAGACCGTTCCAGTTCTTGACGGTGTCGCCCACCTTCACGTCGTTGACGGTGGTGTTTCTGCCATTGGTCTTGCAGCCGCTCAGCAGGCTGGCAGAGCCGACCGCTGCAGCGGAAACACCTGCACACTTCAGGAATGCACGGCGGGAAATCTTGTTCGACATAGGTATTGTCCTCCTCTTGATCGGTGGAAATGTTGTCCTTTCCAGAATCTTCTACTCTGTTTATACCGTTTTTGGTGCACAGATGCAAGAGTTTTGGGGAACAATTCACAGGAATATCACCCCAGTACGACGGGATTTCAGTCCTCGGGGGTCAGGCCCTTGACATGGGTCTCGCTGGTCTTGACCAGATTCAGCAGGCTGGGGGTGTACAGCGGGAACTCGCGGGTCAGGCTCTCGGTGGTCATGGCAAGGCAGGCGGGGTCCTTCACGCCTTCGCCGCCGTTCACGTCCTCCCCGGCCAGCAGGGCTTCCACATTGGCCTCGGACATGCGCATCACGGCGTCGGAATAGCCGCGCCAGCGGTGGGCACCGATGCTGAACATACTGGACGCGTTGTGGGGCTCGGCCGAGTACAGCAGGCGGAACATCTTGGCCACGGCCATCATCAGGTAGGCACTCACCTCGGTGGTCAGGGCCTTGCTGTGGCACTGGCCAATCTTGGCATACAGCACGTTCAGGCTGTTGGAGATCAGCTTTTTGTTCATGGTGGGCAGCACGCTGCCGTGGTAGATGTTGTCCTTCATCTTGTCAGGGTTGGGCAGGTCCTCGGCCGAGAGCATCATACCGTTGCGCTCGGCGCTGCGGCCCAGCAGATAGTCGCAGGAAACATTATAATAGTCGGCCACGCGCACCACAAAGTCCAGCCCGCACTCGCGGATGCCTTTTTCGTAGTGGGACAGCAGGGCCTGCGAAACACCCAGATCTTCCGCTGCCTGCTTCTGGGTGATGCCGCGCTCCTTGCGCAGCAGTTTGATGATACGATTGAATTCCATGATCTCTGACTCCTCAATGACCCCGGGTTGGGGAACATCCTTGATTTTTGGTTTACAGCAGGTTGATTATACACAACGGAAAACGAAATGTAAAGCAAGAAAAGTGACGATATTTTTCATCAAATTTCGTCATTTCTGTCAAAGGCCTTGCCGGGTACACTACATCTATGTTAAACTACAGGTATAACAGCATACATTTTGTGGCGGACGCCCGGGGCACAAAGATGCCGGGCGGGAATATTTTTGGCAGAGGACGCGCTTTTCTGCCAGAAAATGGCTCCCGTTCCGGCCAAAAGAAACGGCACCCGGCGCAAAATGCAAAAATTCCAAATTGGAACTTCCATCTTTCCTGGTTTTGTGCTATAATGCTGTTTTGGCACCTGTCCTTGCCCGGCGCACAGCTTTGTGGTGGGCAGGGAGGCTATAAAATAGGAATAGGAAAGAGGATTACCCAAATGAAACGCAACACCATCACCCGTCTGTGCAGCCTGGCCGCTGCCGCTGTTCTGGCTGTGAGCTGCATCGCCCTGACCGGCTGCGGCAGCAGCGCATCTTCTGCTGCTTCCAGCACCGCTTCCACCGCTGCATCCGCTGCTGCCGCCGGCGACAACTCCTGCGGCGAGAACGTGACCTGGACCCTGGCCGACGGCACCCTGACCATCAGCGGCACCGGCCGTATGACCGACTACAGCAGCAACTCCCCCGCTCCCTGGGCGGATCAGGCCGACCAGATCACCGCTGTGGTCGTGGAAGCCGGTGTGACCACCGTGGGCGGCAGCTCCTTCAAGGGCTGCACCAACCTGACCACCGTGACTCTGGCCGATGGCGTGGAGTACATTGAGACTGCCGCCTTCAACGGCTGCACCGCCCTGTCCGACATCACCATCCCGGAGAGCGTGGGTTACATCAAGACCGGCGCCTTCAAGGACTGCAATGCACTCACCAGCGTGACCGTGCGCAGCAACTGCCGCATCGACATGAACGTTTTCCCCGTCACCGTTGAGGTCAACCGCTACGCCGACTGATCTTCCGTGCACCGCGCACCGGCTCCGGGGGTTTGGATCTTTGCAAACGATACGAGGTATTTTGCATGAAAACCTTTAAGCTCCATCTCATCCGTCACGGCGTGACCGCCGGCAACCTGCAGGGCCTGTACATCGGTAGCGGCACCGACATCCCGCTGTGCGACGAGGGCCGTGCCCAGCTGGCCGAACTGAAGGAACGCTTTGAGTACCCCCAGGTGGACACCGTGTTTTCCTCGCCCATGCTACGTGCGGTGGAAACGGCCAACATCCTGTTCCCCAACGCGGCCCACACCTTTACGGTGCACGATCTGCGGGAGGCGGGCTTTGGCAAATTCGAGAACAAGCCCGTGAAGGAACTGGTGCACGACGAGGACTTTAAAAAGTGGATCACCCCGGGTTCCGGCTTTGTGCCGGAGGGGGCTGAGCCCACCGAGCAGTTCCACGCCCGCTGCGCCGAAAGCCTGCTCAAGCTGTTTGAGTATATGATCCGCATGGACGTGACCGAGGCCGCTTGTGTGACCCACGGCGGCGTGATCATGAGCATGCTCAGCCAGCGTGCTCTGCCCAGCCGCCGCCCCGAGCAGTGGATGGCAGACCCCGGCTGCGGCTACACCGTGCAGACTGACGTGCAGCTGTGGATGCGGGACAAGCTGGTGGAGGCCATCGACATCGTGCCCTTCGGCTATGCCGACACCCTGCGCGGCCAGGCCGAGACCGAAGAGAACGAGGCCTACGAATAAACGCAAAGAATCGGTTACAATCCGGGGCAACCGCTTGACAGAACGGTCACAATCCTTTATTGTATAAAGGAACCACTTTTTCGTTTCGCCAAGGAGGAAGTTCCCATGTCACAAGCCATCTCCCGCCGGTCATTCCTGAAATGTGCCGGCTCCGGTGCGGTCAGCCTTGCGGCTGCCCTGCTCACCGGTGTATCCGCAGCAGCGGCCGAGCTGCGTGCTGCGGGCGACCCTGCCCTGCTGGACGGCAAGGCGGCAGTGGAGCTGCTGGGTTATGCCCCGGCTCCGGGTCTGGGCGGTGTGCTGGTGTATCTCTCGGTGGAGAACCTGTCCGGCCATGCGCTGCCGGTGGGCGAAAGCTACCTGCAGAGCCGTCGGGTGTCCACCCGGGAGGACCTGTACAGCATGGGCACCGGGGTCACGGCCGCCTGCAATGGCCGTGCGGTGCGCTGCGGCAGCTTTGCCGCCCCGCTGTACGGTGAGAACGCGGCGGATGCTTCGATTTTTACCCTGAATCTGGCCGCCGGGCGCGGTGCGCTGCTGCACTGCTTCTGCGCCGTGCCGGAGGACTGGCAGACGCTGGAGCTCACCTATGCCCCGGACTTTGCCGCCGGGCGCAGCGTCACCTTCACGGTGCAGCGCGGCGCGGACGAAGCGGAACTGGGCATGGTGCCCGCCACCCCTGCCGAGGTGGGCAGCGTGGTGGATCTGTAAACCGAATAAACGCAAAAGCTCCCCGTGCATCTGCACGAGGAGCTTTTTGTGTGTCAGGGCTGCAGCAGGTCGTTCCCGGCGGAATCCTGCACGGTGACTTCCTCACCGGTCAGGCTGGAAAGCCATGCAATGTAGCTGCGGCCGCTCAGGATGCGCAGCGGGCGGCCGTCGGCGTCATAAAAGGCAAAGGTCGAGCCGGTGCCCTGGGTCCAGGTGATGTGCCATAGGTGGCCGCCGTTGAGCCACAGGCCGCCGCCCATGGTCAGGTCGTAGTCCAGGGTGCGGCCATCGTCCCGCGGGGTGGAGGCACTGTACAGCACCAGAAGGTTGTCAAAGGCAGCCTGGATGCCGGTGTTGGCGTCCAGCTGCGGGGAGCCGTCATGGTGCAGCATCCCGTAGGTGCCGGTGTCGGTATCGTAGGCAAAGCAGGTGGTGCTGCCGGATGGGAACTGTACTGCCGCCTGAACTGCGTCGGCGGCATCCGCATCCGGCAGATGGCCGTCGGTCTGCTGAGGCAGCAGGGCCGGGACAGTGGGTACGGCGGGGGTGTCCCCTTCCTGCGTGCTGTCTGCGGATTCCGCAGGGTCCTCGGACAGCGCGGACGAGAGGCTCAGGCTGCTCAGCACCTTGGCCACAGATTGACCGCTGGTGCACCACAGCGGGCTGGCCCAGTCGGTATTGCCGGTGGTGAAGGCGTTGCGGCCTGTTTCCAGCGCGTCCACCGCGCGCAGGTTCCAGTAGTCCAGAAAATTGCGGGTGTACAGGTCGCAGCCGCGCTGGATGGGCAGCACCTGCTGGCCGCTGAGCAGCCGCCAGAACAGGTCCTGCCCCAGCGTGACCGGTCCCACCGTCGGCATGGCCGACACGGAGGGATAGACCAGGCACAGGCTGGGGGCGGTGTCCGCACGGGCTGCGGCCTCCAGCACCACAGAGGCGCTGCCGATGCCCCACTGGGTGGTGCTGCCGGGGGCGTTGTCGATGACCACTGCCGCCGGACGCTGGCCCGGGTATTGCTGCTCCTGCCCGGTCAGGGGGTCAGCAGAAGCCGTGCTGTCGGCTGCCGGGCCGCCCGGCATGCAGCCGGCCAGCAGCACAGCGCACAGCACGGCCGCACCGATGCGCTGGATCCAGATGCGTTTCATGGCGTTCCCCTCGTTTACTGATAGCTGAAATTGGACCACTCATCGTCGTCCACAATGGCAAGGTAGGTCTTGCCGCGGTTGAAGAGCAGCTCGGCCCCGGCGTCATCGTAGACCTTCAGCGGATGCTCCGGGGAGACCTTCTCCCAGCGGCCCACCTGTACCCCGCCCCGGCTGAAGAAGTAGGCTTCGCCGCCGGAAATGTAACTCACCTGCTGCACGTCGCCGGAGTCGCCAGGGTAGGCGGCGATGGGGGCAAAGCAGATGAGCAGGTTGTCGAAGCTCAGCTGCTTGCCGTTCAGTTCGTCCACGGTGTTCTCGAATCCGCCGGCGGCGTGGCTGTACATCTGCATTTTGTAGGTGCGGCTCAGTGCACTGTAGCTGAAGCTGGTCTTGTAGTTGTCGGAGTGCACGATGCGTATCGTCCGGCCGGAAGCGGTGCCGCGCATGGTATTCTCGGCCCCGGTGCGGTAGTCCGCAAAACGGAAGAAGGTGGTGTCGTAATCGTGGCTCAGGCCGATGCCGGCATTGGCGGCGGCCTGCCGGATCTCCTTGCCGGAGGTGAACTCGGTGTGTTCGTAGGCAACGTTGCGGCCGCGGCTGTCCCGGTGGGCCACATGGGGATGGGTGGGCGTGTTGAAGTAGCTCTTGCCGCCGATGTTCAGACCGGAGTAGTTGTAGACGCTGATGAACTTGGTGCAGGGGGCGCTTTCGCCGTCGTGGTAGTACAGCGCCTGCCAGGGCATCAGCAGCTGCAGGAACTGGTCCCGGCCGGAGCGCATGGGCCCCACCTCGGGGATGCTGTCGGCGTCGCGGTACACGGCACAGAAGCGAGTGATGCCGCCCTCCACCTTGCTCTCGATGAGCAGGTCAGCGGAAGAAAGGCCCCGCTGAGGGCGGGCGTTCTGCCGCTCGGAATAGCTGATGTTGTTGACCATCACGCCCACGATGCGGCCGCTGCTGCGGTTGGCCTCGCCGGTCAGCGGGTCAGCGTCGTAGGCAGGCAGCCAGCTGGACGCGGCCGGTTCCTCCGCTGCTGCGGAAGATGCGGCGGCCTCACTGGAAGCCGCTGCCTCGCCGGAGGCTGCCGCCTCCGAGGATGCAGAGGAAGAGCTGTTGGCGAGCTTCTGCCGCAGCCAGTCGGAAAAGCGGCTGCCAACGGCGGCAGAACCGGCGGCCCGGCAGCTGGTCAGCGCCAGCGAAGCGGCCGCCAGCCCGGACAGACGAAGAACGGAACGGCGAGTGATCTTTTTCATAGAAAGTACCTCCTGCAGGGGAAAAGGATCGCGGCGGGGTCAGGCACTGCCTGCCCGGAAAAGAGCCCAAATCGGATTTGCTTTGATTGTAACGATTCTGTCCGGTTTTGTAAAGAGGAACTTGTCGGGAAAAAACCTCCATCTCGCCTGCGGCGAGACCGTTCGGTCGCTTAAGGTCCCCGCGGGGGACTTCATAAGTGCAACGCAAGAATTTTCGGCCGGGCACTTGCATTTTATCGGCATTTATGGTAATATTATTCGGCAGTATTGTATTGCTGCAGAATATGCGCTCGTAGCTCAGCCGGTAGAGCATCTGACTTTTAATCAGAGGGCCAGGGATTCGAGTTCCCTCGAGCGCACCAAAATCCCACGAAGAATCGCAAGATTCCTCGTGGGATTTTCTTTTGGGTAGCTTGAGCGAGCGACAACCACCAGCTCCGCTGGTGGAATAAAAACGGC
>ENA-OUPO01000097-OUPO01000097.1-human-gut-metagenome-genome-assembly--contig:-NODE-97-length-50694-cov-13.6624_pt1 | contig 50694 bp, 73 predicted proteins | sample MGYA00237940_ERZ548809 | MGnify/ENA primary metagenome ERZ548809 (study PRJEB26490, sample SAMN05194695) | human gut metagenome | biome: terrestrial biome; feature: human-associated habitat; material...
CCACCACCGTGTGCGAGATGTTCCTGCGCGAGGTGTTCAAGCAGGGCAGCATCGAGAGCCTGGATCAGGAGACCCTGTTCACCATCCAGCGCTTCTTTGAGAACAACCTGAACGTTTCGGAAACCAGCCGCGGTCTGTTCGTGCACCGCAACACGCTGGTGTATCGTCTGGAAAAGATCAAAAAGCTGACCGGCCTGGACCTGCGTGAGTTCGACGACGCTATCGTCTTTAAGGTAGCGCTGATGGTCAAGAAGTACCTGTCCAACAACCCGGCCAAATATTGATGCAACCGCCGCACAGGGTTCCCTGTCCGGCACAGGAACCGGCCGCTCGACCCCGATGCTGGCCGGTTCTTTTTGCCTGTGGAAATGACCCCTTGCAGGCAGAACAGGCTGCAGGGGTCTTGACCATCAAAAAACTTTGATGTCAGGAGTAAAAGCGTTCTATGATTGATTTTGAACACGTCTCCAAAGAGTACAAAAAGGGCGGACGCCTGGCCCTGGAGGACATCAGCCTCCATGTGGACGACGGCGAATTCGTCTTTCTGCTGGGCCATTCCGGTGCCGGCAAATCCACGCTACTCAAGCTCATCCTGCGCGAGGAGCTGCCCACCTCCGGCAAGGTGACGGTGCTGGGCAAGGATGTTGCCCACCTGCGCCGCCGCAAGGTGCCCTACCTGCGCCGTCAGATGGGCATCATCTTCCAGGACTTCCGCCTCATCCCTTCCATGACGGTGTACGAGAACATCGCCTTTGCCATGCATGTGACCAACGTCAAGCGCAGCGTCATCCGGGAGCGGGTGGAATACATGCTGGAGCTGGTGCATCTGGAGGATAAGGCCAAGGTCTACCCGGACACCCTGTCCGGCGGTGAGCAGCAGCGCGTGGCCGTGGCCCGTGCGCTGGCCCACAGCCCCAAACTGGTGATCGCCGACGAGCCCACCGGCAACATCGACCCGGAGCTGAGCCTGGAAATGATGGAGCTGCTGGAGCGGGTGAGCCAGACGGGCATCACCGTGCTGGTGGTCACCCATGAGCACGAGCTGGTGCACCGCTTCCATCAGCGGGTGGTCACCCTGAAAAATGGCCGCATCATCTCGGATATCCCGGCAGACCCGGAGGCCATTGCGGCCCGCTCTGCCGAGCTGAACGCCTGGAAGGATCTCACCGAACCGGTGGACGACGAACCGGACGAGCAAAACGATGAAACGAAGGAAAAGGAGGCGGCGACGGTATGAGGATCTCGACCTTTTTCTTTCTGACTCGGCGCGGCCTGCGCAATCTGGGCAAGCACTGGGCCATGACCATTGCCTGCATCGCGTCCCTGAGTGTCTGCATGACCCTGAACAGCTTTGCCAGTCTGGCCGAGGTGAACGTGGACAGCATGGTGTCCTATCTGGGCAGCCAGAACGAGACCGTGGTGTACCTGGACCCTGACTGCGACGACGCCACCGCCACCCAGGTGGGAGAAAAGCTCTCTACCATGCCGGGGGTCAGTGGGGTGCAGTATGTGTCCAAACAGGACGTGCTGAACATCTACCGGGGCTATATGGAAGACTATTCCTCCCTGTGGGACGAATTTGAGACCGACAACCCCTTTAAGGCAAACTACCGGGTCACCATTTCGGACCTGAGCCAGATGGCTGCCATGAGCAAAAAGATGCAGGCCATCCCGGGCGTGTACAGCGTGGCTGCTCCGGTGGAGATGACCAACGTGTTCGTGGAAGTGCAGCAGGCGGTCACCAAGGGCGGGCGGCTCATTGTACTGGTGCTGATGATCGTCAGCATCATCACCGTGGGCAGCACCATCCGCCTGAGCGTGTTTGCCCGTCGGCGTGAGATCGAGATCATGAAGTATGTGGGTGCCACCAATGCGCTGGTCACCCTGCCCTTTGTGGTCGAGGGCCTGGCCATGGGCCTGATCTCCGGCGCCCTGACGGCGGGCGTGAGCCTTGCCGCCTACTCCTATACCGTCAGTGCGGCCGGTACCCTGGGCGGCCTGTGGCAGATGATCATGGGCCATGCCCTGGTGCCGGTGGCCAACGTCTGGCCCACCGTCGTGATCTACAGCCTGGCGGGCGGCGCTCTGGTGGGCGGCCTGGGCAGCATGTTCTCCATCCGCAAGCATCTGAATGTCTGACCGAAAGGAGACGTCCATGAAAAAAGCAATGCACGCAAAACCTTTCCGGCTCCGCGCACCGGGCCACAAAGCCCGTCATGCCCGGCCGGAAAGCCCCCGCACCCGCGTGGTGCGTGCGGTGAGCCTGTGCCTGGCCTGCATCTGCCTGCTGGTCACGGCCACGGTATACCCGGCTTCGGCGGCCACGGGCAGCAGCAGTATGTCCAGCCTGCAGAACAAGCTGAACAAGCTGTCGCAGTCCATCAAGCTGCATGAGCAGGAACTGAACAATGCCAAAAAGAAAGAAGCTGCCGCCAAGGCGCTGGAAGGTGAACTGAAGGAGCGCGTCAGCGTCATTCAGGACCAGATCAGTGTGCTCAGCGGGCAGATCGCCTCGGTGCAGAACAGCATCGGCCAGAAGGAACAGGAGATCAGCGCCAAGGAGACCGAGATCGCCGAAAAGGAAACGGAGATCGAGGAAAAGGAGCTGGAGATCCAGGACCAGTGGAGCGACTTCAAAAAGCACATGGCCGCCATGCAGGAGCTGCGGGACGGCGGCAGCGTGGCCATGCTCAGCGCGGTGAACGACCTGTATGAACTGCTGACCTTCAACGAGGTCATGCAGGACATCTCGGTGAAGGACACCGAGATCATGGACAACATGAAAACCGCCAAGGCCGGGCTGGAAGCCGACAAGACCGCGCTGGAAAGCGACCGTGCCGAGCTGGTGAGCCAGAAGGCTGACCTGCAGAGCCAGAAGAAAGAGCTGGACAGCCAGAACAGCCAGATGCAGTCCAAGCAGAGCGAGCTGAACAGCAGCATCTCGGCGGCCCGGATGTCGGCGGCTGATGCCAAGAAGGCCCAGGCTGCCGCACAGGCCGCCATCGAGTCGGACGAGCTGAACTACGAGGCCGTGAAGAGCCAGATCCAGAAACTCATTGCGCAGGCGGCTTCCAGCCAGCCTCAGCTGAGCTTTACCGGCTTTATCTGCCCGCTGAAGAGATACAGCCGCATTTCCAGTGAGTACGGCTGGCGCAAGAACCCGGTGTCCGGCGTGAACAAGCTGCATGCCGGCATCGACCTGGCTGCCGGCGGCGGCACCCCCATCTACGCAGCCGCCAGCGGCTATGTGCAGGTGGCAGGCTGGTCCAGCGGCGGCTACGGCAACTATGTCATCATCTACCACGGCAAAATGTCCGACGGCAACACCTACAGCACCCTGTACGGCCATATGCAGTCGGTGGCCACCAGTGCCGGCAAGTACGTCAAGCAGGGCGAGCTCATCGGCTATGTGGGCAGCACCGGCAATTCCACCGGCAACCACCTGCATCTGGAGGTGTGGAAGGGCGGCAGCAAGGCCAACGCCGTCAACCCCCGCGGCTACATCCCGTTCCCGCACAATTGATCCATCGTGAAGGAGTCTGGTTTTTATGAACGAACAAAAACGTAAGCGGATGCTGCGCATCGCCTGCCTGCTGCTGGCAGGGGTGTTTGTACTCTCGCTGCTGGGCAGTATTTTCATGATGCTGCTGTTCTGACAGGGAGGAAGCTGACATGAACCGTAAAATCTCCATCGGCATGGCGGTCACCATCGTGATCCTTGCCATGACGGTCACTTTTTCCATCACCATGCTGGTGGCCATGCGTCTGTTTGACAGCACGGTGAGCAGCGTCAAGGAAAAAGAGAGCATGTACAACAAGATCGCAGAGGTGGACCGCTACGTCCGCAGCAACGATTATTACACCATCGACGAAAACACGCTGTACGACCGCCTGACCGCAGGCTACCTGCTGGGCACCGGCGACAAGTACGCCCGCTACTACAACGCTACCGCCTACACCGAGCTGGTTAATGTGCAGAACGGCACCATCCTGGGCATCGGCGTGGAGCTGGGTCTGGACCAGACCGGCTACGCCAAGGTGACCAAGGTATACGACGGCTCGCCTGCCCAGGAAGCCGGCATCGTGGTGGGCAACTACATCACCGCCGTGGGCGACACCGACGTCAAGAGCCTGACCACCGTGGATGCGGTGCAGTCCCGCCTGCAGGGCGAGGCCGGCACCACCGTCACCGTGACCTGGCTGGACAGCGCGGCATCCTCCCATACGGCCGACCTGACCCACTCCGGCTACACCAGCACCACGGTGGACTATCAGATGCTGGGCGATGTGGGTTATATCAAGATCCGTCAGTTCGACGGCAGCACCCCCAGTGAGCTGGACTACGCCATCCGCGCTCTGAGCGCCAATGGTGCCGCCAGCCTGGTGTTTGACCTGCGTGACAACGGCGGCGGCGTTCTGGATGACGCCATCAGCTGCATCAATCTGATCGTGCCGGAGGGCACGGTGGCCTACGCCGAGGATAAAAACGGCAACCGCACCGTGGTGGGCAGCAGCGACAGCGAGACCGAGACGGCCCTGCCTCTGGTGTGTCTGGTAAATGGCAGCACCGCCAGCGCAGCGGAGCTGTTTGCCGCCAGCCTGCGCACCATGAGCGGTGCCCGTCTGGTGGGCACCACCACCATGGGCAAGGGCACCATCCAGAGCAGCCCGCAGCGCCTGTCGGACGGCAGCGCCGTGAGCATCACGGTAGCAAAGCTGCTCTGCGGCGACGGCACCAGCTTTGACGGCACGGGCCTGAGCGTGGATGTGGAGCGCGCCCTGAGCGCGGATGAAGCCAACTCCTATCTGGACTACACCCCGACCACGGACCCGCAGGTCCAGCGCGCCGTGAGCGCAGCCCAGCAGCTCAGCGGCACCACCACCGTGGCCGGTGCCAACGACAGTGCTTCTTCCGCTGCTGCTTCGGAGGCTGCCGACAGCACCGCCGCTGACGCCGAGACTGCACCGGAGACGGATGCACCGGAAGGATCGGCAGACACTGCACAGAGCGAAGCGACGGCCGATTTTGCGGCACAGTAAATAATTAGAACACCCCCAAAGGCTGCTGCATACCCTGCAACAGCCTTTTTCTGAGAAAGGATGGCCTCCATGCCCGAACTGACCGACATTTCCGTGATCCGTGCCCTGTGCGAAAAATACGATTTTGCGCTCTCCAAGGGCTTTGGACAGAACTTCATCATCAATCCGGGCATCCCCACCAAGATCGTGGATGCCAGTGGGGTGGACAAGCGCTACGGCGTCATCGAGATCGGCCCCGGCATCGGTGTGCTGACCAAGGAGCTGGCCAAGCGTGCCGCCAAGGTGGTGTCCATTGAGGTGGACGAGCGCCTGCCGCCGCTGCTGGCCGAGACCATGGCCGGGGTGGACAACTTCAAGCTGGTGCTGCAGGACGTGCTGAAGGTGGACCTGAAAGCCCTCATTGAAGCAGAATTTCCGGGCATGCCGGTGGCCGTGTGCGCCAACCTGCCCTATTACATCACCAGCCCCATCGTCATGAAGCTGCTGGGGGACCGCCTGCCCATCGAGAGCCTGACCGTGATGGTGCAGAAGGAAGCCGCCGACCGCTTGGCCGCCGTGCCCGGCACCCGGGCTTCCAGTGCCATCAGCTGTGCAGTGAACTACTACGCCGCCTCCAGGCTGATGTTCACCGCTGCGCCGGGCAGCTTTTACCCGGCCCCCAAGGTCACCAGCGCCGTGGTGCGCATGGACATCCGCCCCACCCCCGCCGTGCAGGTGGAGGACGAGGAAGGTTACTTTGCGCTGATCCGCGCGGCCTTTGGCCAGCGCCGCAAGACTGCGGCCAACGCCATTGCAGGCGGCCTGAACCTGCCCAAGGAAAAGGTCATTGCCGCCATCGAGGCGTCCGGGTTCGACGCCCGCATCCGCCCCGAGGCCCTTACCCTGGCCGACTTTGCAAAGATCCAGCAGGCCCTTGCCTGACCGGACTGCAAACAGAAAGCCCTGCCGCTGAAAATCAAGCGGCAGGGCTTTTATGCTGTCGGTTATTGCGGCTGCTCCGCAGACGGTTCGTAGCGGAAGCGCTGCAGGGTCTGCTCCAGTGCGTTCAGGTCCACCGGCTTGGACAGGTGAGCGTTCATGCCGGCGTCCAGGCTCTTTTTGACGTCCTCGGCAAAAGCGTTGGCTGTCATGGCGATGATGGGAATGGTCCGGCCCAGCGGGTTTGCACCGCTGCGGATCATCCGGGTGGCTTCGTAGCCGTCCATGCCGGGCATCTGCACGTCCATCAGGATGGCGTCGTACTCGCCGGGGGCCACGGTCCGGAATTTCTCCACGACCTCGACACCGTCGCGGCAGATGGTGCAGGAAGCGCCCCGCATCTCCAGCAGGGACTGCAGGATCTCGGCGTTGATCTCGTTGTCCTCGGCGCAGAGGAAGCGCATCCCGTGCAGCGACGGGCTGTCCTGCGCCGGGGCAGGGCAGACGGCGGGTGCTGTCTGCACCGTTTCTTCGCAGATCTTGAAGTCCAGCACCACCTCGAAGCGGGTGCCCTTGCCCAGCTGGCTTTGCAGCGTGATGACACCGCCCATCATGTCCACGATGTTCTTGGTGATGGCCATGCCCAGGCCGGTGCCCTGCACCTTGTTGGTCACCGAATTCTCGGCCCGACTGAAGGACTCGTAAATGTGTTTCTGGAACACTTCGCTCATGCCGATGCCGTTGTCGGTAACGGTGAACTTGTAGCGGGCATAGTGGCCGCTGCGGAGGATCTCCTCCACATTCAGCGAGATGCTGCCGCCATGGCCGGTGTACTTGACCGCATTGGACAGGATGTTGAGCAGTACCTGCCGCAGGCGGGTGGCGTCACCTTCCACATTCTCGTGGAGCAGGTCGTGGACCTGTACGGTGAACTGCTGGTCCCGCAGCACGGCCTGCTGGCGGATCACGCTGTCCACCTGCGCGATCTGCTCGGCCATGCGGAAGGGCTGGATGTTCAGGGTGGCCTTGCCGCTTTCGATCTTGCTCATGTCCAGGATCTCGTTGATGAGGTTCAGCAGATGCCGGCTGGCGGTCTTCAACTTGTCAATGTAGCCCTGCAGCTTGCCCGGGTTTTGCAGGTCGTTTTCCATCAGGCTGGCCAGGCCCACGATGGCGTTCATCGGGGTACGGATGTCGTGAGACACGTTGCTCAGGAAGGTGGTCTTGGCCGAGCTGGCGCTCTCCGCCTGCTGCAGGGCCGCCCGCAGCTCTCGCTGGCTCTCCTGCAATTTCTGGTTCAGCTTCCGGGCCTGCCGGGCGGCTTCCTTGGCGTTTGCCTCAGCGATGCGCGACCGGCGCAGCGAGACAAGGATGACCGCCAGGATCATCCCGAAGAAGGTGATCAGCATCACGGAGACGACAAGAAAATTATCCTTTACAAAGTCGGTCACGGTCACCTTTTCCAGCGAGGCCTCGTACATGGGCAGCGCACCCGTCAGCATGGAGGCCGGGATCGTGCGCAGGGTCTTGTTCAGGATCGACATCAGGGTGACATCTCCGCGTGCCACGGCAAAAGAGACATTGCCGTCCTGCGTGAGGAAAACGCTGTGGAGCCTTTTGTCCTCACGGTACTTCGCGACCTCGCCCGATTCGGCAAGCAGGCAGTCGTTTTCGCCGCTGCGCACGGCTGCCTCGGCATCCTTCAGGGAATTGTACTCGACGATGTTCCAGTCCGGATAGCAGTAAGAAACGTACCATTTCAGCAGCAGGTCATCCTTCAGCAGAGCAACGGTGTTCGCATGGTTCTCGTTGAAGGAATTCTGCGCCGTGACTGCCGCCATGTTCAGGGTCAGGACCGTGTTGGACAGAACGAAGTTGTTCTCTTCCGCTACATAGGAGTTCTGGGCAAAATGGAAGATGAGGTCGATCTGGCCGTCTTTCAAGGCCTGGACCTCCTCTTCCATGGAATCATACCCGACCAGTGAAAAATCCAGCTTCTGGTTGCTGATGCTGTCGGATGCAAAGGTGATGTAATCGTTGATCACCCCCACCAGCTGCCCGCTTTCCGGCACATAGGTACTGATGCCGGCATCGCTGGTCAGAAAACCGATCCGGATGTCTCCATGCTGCGTGACCCAGTTCTGTTCCTCACGGGACAGCACAGGCGTATAGGAGGCAGAAAGATACCGCTGGTACAGCTCGTCGGCGTAAAACGGCTTGTCGAATTCCATCTTGCGCATGGCGTGATCCAGCTCTTCCTTCAGGTCCTGCCGGGTCCTGCTGATGGCAAAGTAGATGTCGGAGCCGCCGGTCTGGGCAATGGCAGACATGCCGTATTCCACCCAGGCAGGCGTCTCGGTGGAAATGACGCAGTCAATCTCGCGGCCCTGCGCCTGCTGCTTGTCCTGCTCGAAGCTGTTGGACCACACATATTGCAGATGCAGGCCGTGATCCTCCTCCCACTGATAGAACTGGGCGGCCTCCACGCTGGTTTTCATCAGGGCGATGCGTTTGCCGTTCAGAGTGCGCAGGTTCGAGGCCGAAATGTCCGTGTGGGCCAGGTCGGCATACAGATAATAGATTTCCCGGCCCATCGGCAGCTCACTGAACAGCATGTCCTGTGCACGGTCCTCGGTGTAGGAAACACCAGCCATCAGGTCGATCTCGCCGTTTTTCATCATCTGGAGCAGGTCCGACCAGCCGGCCTTGACGTATTCGTAAGTCCAGCCGGTGTATGCCGCGACCGACTGCTCGTATTCGTAGGCATAGCCGCTGCGCTCGCCGTTCTTGCCCGTGATATTGTAGGCGTCCTCATACCAGCCCACACGCACCACTTTTGACGCGGCTCCCGCTGCGTGTGCAGGAAGCGGCAGCAGCGCAAGCAGGCACGCCAGCGCTGCCAGAAGGCAGGCCCATCGGCGCAGATTCACCCGGATCTGACACATAAACAACTCTCCTCACAGAAATCCTCTGGGTTTGTCTGCCGTCAAGGCTGCTGCCGCAGGCTCCGCACCGGGAAGCAGACGGCATTTCTGCATAATATTATTTCAATTATAGCGCTGCAAACCCCGCCTTGCAAGCGATTTTATCGGTTTGATACGGCCAAAACGCTGCCGGCGGGGCGCTGTGCCTGCAGCCCGCGCCGGCGCGGCATGGCTCTGCCTGCCGGAACATGCCTGCTGCTGCACAGCCCGGGAAACGAACCGTTGAACGAACAGGAAAAAAGTGCTCACGCTGCCCGACGCTTCCCATCTGAGAACACGAGTGGATATTGACAATTTGCGTGGTTTCTGCTATCCTATAAACCAGTGATTTGTCACAGGCGGAAGGCGTTATCAATCGGCAGACCGCCCTTCGGAAAACAATAAAATAAGCTGGTGTGGCGCAATGGCAGCGCAACTGATTTGTAATCAGTGGGTTGCAGGTTCAACTCCTGTCACCAGCTCCAAAAATAAGCGTATAGACGATAAAAACAAGTCGCCTATACGCTTTTCTTTTTATTGAAACCGTGCAAAAACACCTGAAAACGTGTGATAATCTAACAAACAATCTAACAAGTCAGTACTTCATCTTCTGCATTTCCCGCAACAAATATGTCGGGTCATTGTGGGAGACGTACTTGTTGGCTGTGGTGGAGAAATTTTTGTGCCCAAGAATGGCCTGCACGGCGGTCTTTTCCAGGCCGCACTCCACCATTTTACTGCTGGCCGTGTGGCGCAGCGTGTGTGGATGCACCCCCTCTATGTGGCACTCCTGCATCAAGGCCCGAAACTTTGTAGCCACGTTGCGCTTGTCCAGCTTTGTGCCGGTCTTGGAAGGTATCAGCCATTCGCACCCGCTGTTTATCATCCAAAAAGCTACCGTCTTGTAAATCGGTTCAAGAATCGGGATAATGCGGTTTTTGCCTGCCTCGGTCTTTTCGCCGCCCTGCATATAGTGCTCCTTCAGATGCACGTCCTCACATCGCATAGAGAGCAGTTCATCAATGCGCATACCGGTGTACAGCAGCACCATGGCGATCTGAGCCGTCTGCCCGAATTTTGGGTCATTCTGGTAGATGCTGATCTGCTCTATCTCGGCTGCAGTCAGAGTGCGCTCCGCTTTTGCTGTAGCCGCCGGGAGCTGCAGTAGCATGGCATAATTTTTGTTTATGATGTCCTGCGCCATTGCCCACTCGCAGATCTGGCTAAAAAGCGTGCGCTGTTTTTCACAGGAGCTTCGGGAGAGCCCTTTTCCCACCATTGCGTCAATGACCTGTTGATAATCTGCCGCTTTTAAGTCCCGCAATTGTCGGTCGTATAGCGGCGCAGCCTTTGCATAGGCCAGCTCGTACCCCTTTTGCATGTCCGTGCTGAGCTTGTCAAATTTGGGCTGCGCTTTCCATTGGGCATAGGCATCCGCAAAGGTGCATTTCAGACGCGCTGCGGGGGTGTTCTGGGCGTTGTAAGCGTCCAGCGCTTGTACTGCTTCGCCTGCCGTTTCAAACGTTCCCAGAACATCCCTGCGGGCTGTGAGTGCAACATACGGTCTTGCCCGCGTCCCGCTCAGTTTATACACGCTGCCGCTGCCCTTCGGACGGCGGCGTTTTTTTCTTTGCTGCGGGGCGGCTTCCGGCTGCTTCTTCCCGCACCACGGACAAAAAGAAGCACCATCCGGGATCTCTTTCCGGCAGCATGGTCTCACGCATTTCATGGCTTACTCCTTTTTCTGCCCGATATATCCGAATGCACCATTTTCAGCAGCGGCCCTTCCGGCCTTGTAGTTGATTTTCAGGTCGTTAATGGGAGGATGCGGAGCGTCCGGGCATGGGTCAAGGCCAGCAATCTGCGCATAGGTATACTGGTCTATGATGGTCCCGCACACGCTGACCCGGTTGTTGAGTGGGCAGTGCAGGTTTGCTGCCATCTCGGAGATCACCGCAGGCGGACTGCTGCCGTGTCGGCCCTTCAGAATGAAAAGCAGCAGTCGCTTCGTGATGGGCGGCAGAGCCCTCATCAGCAGATGCAGCTCCCAATCTACAGAATCTTCCAGCCTTTCGCTGTCGGAAACCGCATACAGATCTGGGTGCAGCATCTCCATAAACACGGTGATGGGGGACACCCCACATGCTGTGCACCAATCCATGACCTCGTCACTGTCCGGGCTGGTGCAGCCTTTTTCCCAGCTCTGTACCGTCCTCTCACCCTTCTCGATGAGCCTTGCGATCTCCACTTGGCTCAGGCCGGCAGATACCCTGGCCTTTGCAAGCGCTTTTCCAATCTGGGTTGCCGTAAAATAACTCATACTTTCGCCCCCGTAAAACCAACGTGTTTTTAACAGAAAATGGCGCAGAAAAAATCTGCGCCATTCGACAAAAAATATCCGTATTTTGTTTTCCAACGGCGCATGGTAGAATTTGGAACATAAGACATAAATGTGCACAAAAGAAAGGGGAAAACAAAATGGATTTTGAGCAAAGAAACGGTAAAGAAACCGAAATGACCATCATCGACGGCATGCCCGCCACCGTTTTGACCGGAACCGACCGCACACCACAGCCTTGGGAGGACTGACTATGGAGAAGATGAGCCACTTTTGCACGCACATCCGCGCCGCGCTTGCCTGCTACGTTGATATGACTCCGGAGCAGCAAGCCCTTGCCACCATGTACGCCGCCCGCAAGATCAATACACTGCACGCATTACATATGACGGCCAAAACGCCCGGCGGCGCAGAGACTGGAGCAGGAGAATTATTGCAAAAATTGCAACAATTCGATTCAACCCATCAAAAAGAGTGATGGGCAAACCCGTTGACTGCAACAACATGCAGTTGTATAATGCGGTTGTAAACAAACTTACATACCAAGCAGCTGAGATTTCTTTGCTGCGTACTCATCCTCGGTGATTGCACCAAGGTCAAGAAGCTGCTTGAATTTCAGCAGTTCATCCGCAACACTTCCAGCCGCCGTTGTCTGTTGCGCGGCCTTTTCCTTCCCAGAGGTGCATTCCTTCAGAAACTCCGTGATGCCGCCGGGGTACTTCTGGACCGGAAGGACCTGCTCTCCCAGAGGGAGCGCAAAGCGGATAGAGACATTTTCCTTGCTGCGTCCCTTCCGGGTCTCACTTTTTGCGGTGGAAGCGCCCACGATCGCACCGACGGGCCCGGCAACGGCAGCGCCTACCACAGCACGGCCAATGCCGCCAACGGACTGCGTGACCATCACGTCATCCGCATCCGACTCATACCCGGCGACCTCATCAAAGCTGTAGATCACTCGCGGGCCTTTGTCGCCGCTGCGGTGACCAAAGAAAAAGAGGCGATTTCTTTGGTCAATGGACACAAAAAGAGAATCCCCGTCATAGATGGAATCGGTCTCCTTAAATGCCGCCCGGCGCTGCTCCATCGTTACCCAGTATGCCGCAAGTGCATCTGTCGGCTGCTTTGCAGCTCGGAAGCCCAGTTTTGAGTAAAAGAAGTTGCTGCATCCGGCGCAGATCAGACCGTCGGCGCTCTTTTCGCGGTTGAGTAAGCCCAGCTTTCCACCGCAGACAGGACAAGTATTTGCCATGGGTACACCTCACACATATTTACTATAAGGAGGAACAAAAAATGCAGGACACTTCATTCAGCCCGGACGAAATCAGAAAAATCATCGAAAAGCTAAAGAGTGACCCTGCATTTCGTCAGAAAGTCCTCGTTATTCTTAATAAGGATTAGAGAAGTTCTCGGATAGCGTTCTTCTTCGCTTCCGAAGCCCCAAGAATCCGTCTTACAAGCTCAGCGTCTTCAGGAGACAGGCTGGACAAGTCCACGCCCTCCGGGGTGCTGGGCTTTTCTTTTTGCTCGCTTTCGCCGGTGAGCTCGTCTTTTGTAACGCCAAAATATGCAGCTAACTTTTCTAGCGTCACTTGGGATGGTTTTTTTCCACTTTTCCATCCACTGGGAGCAGCATTCGACAAACCGATATTTTTTGATACAGCCGTCGGAGACTCGCCACGGGAGGCACAAAGTCTCACATAGTTTTCGTAAAAAATGCCCATAACAGCACTCCGTTTCTGTGCATATCTACGAAAGCTAGCAAAGTTAGTAAAAAATGTTGACAACTAACTTTGCTAGCTGTATAATGCTCTTGTCAGTTGAAATAGTTAACAAAACACAAAGCCCCAGCGGGTAACCGCTCAAGCTGTTTTTACTTGTATTCTGCAACTACATAGTAACACACTTTGTAAACTTTTTCAACTGGTATTTTGACCAACCCATTGAAAAAGGAGAAAAAAGCATGAAAGCATCAGACAACGCAATCGCCCCCATCATCATCCGTCGCCCCGATAAGAAGATTTTCCAGATCCGCATCGTGGGCGACAGCAGCCTGATCGTCCACGCATGGAGCGAGAAGGCAAAGAAAGAGATGCTTGCATCTCAGCAGGGCAAGAAGCTCCTGAAAAAGGACAAGGTGGCAAAGAACCCGTATGGCGAGACCGCCGAGGCGCTCTACTGGCTGGATGGCAAGCCGGACGTGGCATATTCCGACTGGACGAAGGAGCTTCTGGATAAATACGGCACAACGGAGCGGTTCGGTTTCCCTGCTTGTGCAGTAAAGGCGGCGGCTATTTCAGCTGCGTACCGCCTGGGCTACATGAAGAACAAAGTGACCGGCAACGGTCTGTTTCATGTTTTTGGAACCAACAGCACGGAGTTCATCGAGATCAAGACCTTTGACGAGGGTAAGCCAAAGTTTGAGCACCGGGAAGATGAGGTAAAGATCGGCATGGGCACGTCTGACCTGCGCTACCGCCCGGAATTCAAGAACTGGTATGCCGATCTGGTGATCGAGTACAACCAGAACGGCATGATCGACGAGGAAAGCCTGGTCAACATGATCGAGCTTGGCGGCGATATGTGCGGCATCGGTGAATGGCGCATCGAGAAGGGCGGAATCAACGGCAAGTTCCATGTGCAGCCCAATGTCTGAGTGATTTGGCTGGTTAGGCACGGCCTGTTACGGAAAGTCAATGCAAGAATGGCATGGTTTGGCTGGCGGGGCGTGTCCCGGTTAGGTTTGCTTCGGAATGGCACGTTTCGGTAAGGCTGGCGTGGACAGGCAAGGTGAGTCGGGACGTGGTCGGGTAAGCCAGGCTTGGCTAGGCTGTCGGGGTGTGTTTAGCTGCGGAGAGGCTTGATATGGATAGGTTCGGCTGGTGAGGCTTGGTACGGCACTGTAAGAAATGGCATGGTTGGTAATGGCTGGCATGGCGCGATATGGCGAGCTTTGTTGCGGAACGGTCAAGTTTGGTCAGGCTGGCGAGGTGAGGCCAGGCGAGTTTTGGTAAGCTCCGATATGGCTGGCATGGATTGCCAAATAAACCAAGGAGGTTCAAGCATGAAACAAATTGCAGGGTATGCATGGAAGGACAAAAAAACAGAGTCGTTCTACCACGCTACCGCAGAACAGGCGCACGATGCGTTTGAAATCATCCGCAAGCGGGAAGGCAAACTGACCCCAGAGGCTGTGGTCGAGGATGCACGACCGGAAGATTCGGTGCTGCACGAGGACTTTGAGTGGCGGGACGATGTTGCCGCCGAGAGGTACCGGGAGGGACAGGCGCGGAAGATGATCGGGTCGGTGCGCATCCTTCGGGTGGATTCCCGCCCGCCGGTAAGGGCATATGTCAATGTCCGGGTCATCGAACAGAAACCGCTCAAGTTTGAGGACGTTGTTCGGAAGCCGGAGCCGGAAGCGGATGACGCGCAGGCACAGGAAGGCGTGCGCTGCTATATGCCGATGCAGGAAGTGCTGCAAAAGCCCGCGCTGTATGACCAGATGATGGCAGACGCGCGGCGGGATGCACAAACCTACCGGCAGAAGTACAGCACGCTGGAAGAGCTTGCGCCCATCATGGAAGCGATTCAAACCACATTTGAAACGGAGGTGTAAGAGTGCCCGAAGTTTGGACAGGCGATTTAATCGGTCGCATGCACAACAACAAAATCACCATGACGGAGCTTGCCGCACGTCTTGGCTGGACGAAAGGTTACTGTTCGATGATCCTGAACGGCCTGCGAACCCCAAGCGAAGCCCGCAGCAAGATGGAAGCAGCATTGGAAGAGCTTATCAAAGAGAGGGAGACCAAAGCATGACCAACACCAATCTTACCCCGGTTCTAATCTCCGGGGTGTCCTGCTACGAGAAGGACGGAACCGCGTATCTGAAACTTGAGGACGTCGCCCGCGGGCTGGGGTTCACTCAGACGGCAAAGAGCGGAAACGAAGTTATCCGCTGGGAGCGAGTCACCAAGTATCTGGCAGAGTTTGGCATCCCCACAAGTGGGGACGGTTCTCTGCCTAGCTACATCCCCGAAAACATCTTCTACCGTCTCGCCATGAAGGCCAAAAATGAGACCGCCGAGAAGTTCCAGGCGCTGGTTGCCGATGAGATCATCCCCAGCATCCGCAAGACTGGCAGCTACATGATGCCCAAGCTCAGCAAGGAGATGCAGGCGCTGTTCCTGCTGGACGACCGCACCCAGAAACAGGAGCAGCGGCTCACGGCGCTGGAGAACACCATGACGGTGGACTACAACCAGCAGCGCGTACTGCGTAAGAGCATCAGCCGGTCGGTGATCAGCGCCCTGGGCGATGAGAAAGCGCCGGCCTACATCGACAACCATGTGCGCAGCAAGGTGTACAGCGAGTGCAACCACGATGTGCAGGACTGGTTCCGGGTAAACAGCGTGGGCAACATCCCCCGCAAGCGCTTTGATGAAGCCGTGGAGTACATCCAGCGGTGGAAGCCCAGCACCAACACCGTGATGCTGATCCAGCAGACCAACGGCCAGACCAGCCTGTTTGACCGTGCCTGCGCCCCGGCGGGGCGGCTGATCGACTCAGAAGTGATCGCAAGAGGGTAAGGAGGACACCATGAGCGAGAAAATTATTGCCTATAAAGCCATGGACAAAAATATGCAGTGCCGTGGCAAGCAGTATGAGGTGGGCAAGACCTACCATGAGGACGAGGCTGACTGTTGCCACGCTGGTATGCACGCCTGCGAGAACCCGCTGGATGTGCTGCACTACTACCCGTTGAGGGGTGGCCCGCGCTTTTTTGAGGTCGAGTGCGGCGGGAACGTGGATAAAAGCGAAGAGGACAGTAAGCTGGCCTGCACTGAGCTGACGGTGAAAGGTGAGGTGAATTTTGCAGGGCTGGTAAAAGCTACAGTGAATGCCGTTTTTAATCGGGTGAAGGGCAAAGAACCTTTTTCCAGCGGCGATTACAGCACGGCGGGTTCCAGCGGCGATTACAGCACGGCGGGTTCCAGCGGCCGTTACAGCACGGCGGGTTCCAGCGGCCGTTACAGCACGGCGGGTTCCAGCGGCTATTACAGTACGGCGGGTTCCAGCGGCAATTTCAGCACGGCGGGTTCCAGCGGCAATTCCAGTACGGCGGGTTCCAGCGGCAATTACAGCACGGCGGGTTCCAGCGGCAATTACAGTACGGCTGGTTCCAGCGGCAATTTCAGCACGGCGGGTTCCAGCGGCAATTTCAGCACGGCGGGTTCCAGCGGCAATTACAGCACGGCGGCAGCCACTGGGGCTTATTGCAACGCAAAAGCAGACGGAAAAGATAGCATTGCCGTTGTAAACGGTGCTTGCGGTAAGGCGTGCGGCGCACTGGGCTGCTATCTGGTGCTGACCGAGTACGATGATGACGGCAATATGTTGCTGGCCAAAATGGCAAAGGTTGACGGAGCCGTTATCAAAGAGAACACCTGGTACACCCTCAAAAATGGCGAGTTTGTGGAGGCTGCACCGTGAAGAAGCACTACAACAAGCGTTGGCTTGAACAGCGCTGGGATGCAAGGCAGCCGGAGCGGTTGGAGCATATCCGGCTGAAACGGCAGCTGAGAACAAAAAGGAGGCGGACGATAATGAAGCCGAACATGGGAATCGCAGAGTGCGTCCAGATTCTTCGGGACAACAACATCTCAAAGACCGAAAAGGTCTTGGGAGCGCAAATCCAGGCGGGAATTTTCCCGGAGTGGTCAAAGCCGTCCGTAGGAACAAAAGAGCCTTGCCCTGACATCTCCCGTGCCAGGTTTATGGCGTGGGTGAAGGATTTTTACAAGCTCGAAAAGGTTTATACAAAGGAGGATCCGAAAGAATGAAACTCAAATCTACTACTTACTACTGGCTGGCTGTCATTTTTGGCGGCGTTGGAATGGGCACAGCTATGGGCGCAGAGGGCACCGCGCAGACCACTGGATACATCTCCGGCACGCTGTTTGCGGTGTCGCTGGCGCTGATTTTGGCCGCTGTTCTGCTGGCTCGTCTGGGCTTTGCCGCAGAGGACAGGGAGAGAGCCGCAAAGCGGCGCAAGTACGGCAAGATCAACCGCGCCCACGCCCGCAACCCGGAATACCCGGAGAATCAGGAGCGTGGGGCATGATGACGGCCAAAGAGTACGTTGAGGGCAAAGTCAAATCCTACACGCGGCTTGCCGAACGCTGCAGGCGAGAAGCCGAAGCCTCAGATGACATTGTTGTCCGGGCCGGATACTCCGCACGGGCAAACGTCTTTGAGATGTGCGCCGAAGAAATGGACAACGTGCTGGAGATGTTGCAAGAGGAATCTGGAGAGATCACGTATGCCTGACACTGTCATCCATGTCATGTGGTACACCGTGTATGACGCCAAGTCCGGAGACCTGATTGCCAGCGGTACGTCTGAGATGTGTGCCAGACGGCTGGGTTACAAAAGCGCAAACAGCTTTGCGTCTGCGAGCTTCCACAGCCGCAACGGCAGGCGTCGGGCTCGCAAGTACATTTTTGAAAAAGAGTGCATCCGACGTGATGAGTTGGACAGTCTTCCGCCGATACGCCGCAAAAAAAGAAGAGCCTGCCCGTGCTCCAACACGGACAAGCCAAAAGGGTGATGAGTTTCGCCGCCCATCACCACAAAGATATCACAAACAGGAGGTTTTTACAATGCATGACGTGGCATTTTACTATTGCTACGGACACCGCAAAGAGCACTGCAGCATTGACGTGCAATGCTTTGAGGGCGAGCCGGTCAAGGCCAGCGTGGACGCCCAGCACTGGGCAGATGAGCAGATCCAGACCGGTGAATACAGCCAGATCGACGTCAAGGACGCCCTGGGCAACCTGATCTATTCGAGGTGAATATTTATGCAGAAAGAACGCATGAAGCGTATGACCAAGAGGGAGCGCGTCAAAGACCTTTCCAACAAGGCCGAGGGTATTTACTACTATGTCGGCCCGCAGCACATGACGTTCCGGCTCATCAATGCCGGAAATGACCTCGCAAGCGAGATCAACCACGCAGTGTCCTTTTTCACGACGTTCGCCGAAAAAGGGCACATGGACGATACTTTCAGCCGAGCCGTGATTGACAACATTTACAGGATGGTCGGAAGGATGATGTGCGATATTGACATCATCCACGCAGCGGGCGGCGCGGAGGTCATGCCTGAACCGTACGAAAGCATTGATTTTTGTTACGGGAATGAGTACCGTACCCTGCTGCATGAGGCAGTCATCAATGGCTTGCCAGACAACTACAAGGGGCCTCAGCAGAATCCGAATGTGATAAACCTTGTAAAGCCGTCTGTGTCCTTTAAAGACCCCATGGAAAAGTTCGACTTTGACCCTGACGAATACAATGACGGCGAATTTATGAGCTTTACCGAGCACGAAGAGCCGCGCGACCGCAAAATTGTGTTTCACTGCACAAAGTCGGATCTGGATGCGATCAAGCGCTTTGCAAATATCATTCAAATCAAATTCACAGAGGAGGAAATCCACCATGCCTGATACCGCTGCCAAACTAATCACTGTCGAACAGCAACAGCCTGCGCAGGTGCATGAAAATGCTATCCCCCAGGCAATTTCAGAAGAAACCACCATTCAGAATTCCAACGCGAGCGCCGCAATCAGCAGTTGGAAGCTTGCTTGCAGCATGGGGAAAGCCTACGCTCAGCTTCCGGACGGCATGGTTCCGCAGAGCTATAAAGGCAACGTTGCTGCCTGTGCCGTTGCCTGCAATATGGCAGCCAGAATGGGCATGGACCCGGCCTTCGTCATGCAGAATCTGTATGTCGTGCGGGGTAATCCGTCCTGGAGCGGCAAGAGCTGCAAAGCCCTGATTGATAATTCCGGACAGTTTGCCGGTCGCACCCGCTACCGCATGGAGGGCGAGGAAGGCAAGGACAACTGGGGATGCCGCCTGATCGGTGTGGACAAGGTCACCGGTGAGAAAATCGAGGGGCCGAAGGTCACGGTTAAAATGGCAAAGGACTCCGGGTGGTGGGACAAGCCCAACAGCTTCTGGCCCAAGATGACCGAGATGATGCTCAAGTATCGCGCAGCCGCTTATTTTGCCCGCGCGGAGTGCCCGGAGGTCCTCATGGGTGCAAATGTTGACTGTGAATCTTACGAAGCCCCGATGGAGGATTGATGCATGCTTAACGTTGTAGCCATCATGGGCCGCCTTGTGGCGGACCCGGAACTCAAGACCACCACGCAGGGCACCAGCGTGTGCCGTTTCCGCATTGCCTGCGACCGAAGCTATGTCCGTCAGGGCGAGGAACGCAAGGCCGATTTTATTGACATTGCCGCATGGCGGCAGACTGCCGAGTTCGTCTGTAAGTATTTCCAGAAGGGCAGCCTGATCGTCATCGACGGCAGCATCCAGACCCGCCAGTATCAGGACAAGAACGGCAACAACCGCACCGCTTTCGAGGTCGTGGCCAACAATGTGAGCTTTGCGGGCGCAAAGGCGGCGGGGAAGTCCGCTGCACGGAGTTTTGAGCAGCAGACGCAAAGTTATGCACAGCAGGCAAACGCCTCTCACAGCGCACCGCAGGCCGGTTACGCGCAGGGCGAGCCGGACGACTTTGACGAGATCACCGACGACGGCGACCTGCCGTTCTGATAACTGGCAAAGCGCTGTGCTATCTGGCGTTACGGGCGTGTAAAAACGAGAAAGGAGGTGGAGTATGCCGGAGAAAAGACGAACCAGCTTTATTTTGCTTTTGGAGCACGTTCACACGATGGAAGAACTGACAGATGAAGAGTTTGGACAGTTTATCCGTGCGTATGCAGCTTACGTCGAGAACGAAACAGAACCGGATTTTACAGACCGCTCCATGCGGATGATGTGGAAAACTGTAAAAGCGTTTGACGAAATGAACGTACAAAAGTATTCCAGCACATCCGAAGCGCGGCAGCAAGCTGGAAGAAAAGGAGCGGAAAAACGATGGAAATCTGATAGCAAAGCTATTGATGCCAATAGCAAAAATAGCAAATGCCATTTTGCCAATAGCAAAAATAGCAAATGCCATTTTGCCAATAGCAAAAATAGCTTATCTGTATCTGAGTCTGAATCTGAATCTGTTTATAAAGAAATATCCCCTAACGGGGATATAAAGAAAGGCGCTAACGCGCCGATACCCACGCCGGAGAACAAAACAGACAGATTCCACCCACCGGACATGGCAGAGGTCAAGGCGTACTTTGCCGAAAAGGGCGGAACGAACGCTCAAGCTGAAAGATTTTTTACTTACTACGAGTCCAACGGGTGGCGCGTAGGAAAGAACCCAATGAAAAAGTGGAAGGCTGCTGCATCGGGCTGGATATCCAGAGACAGAGACCAAGCATCTGGATATAACCGAAAGCCAACCGAAACCGTAGACGACCAGCTTGCCCGGGTGCTGGCGAAGATGGACAGAGAAAGAGGGTTTGAGACATGACGCGGGAAGACGTGGCAAAGCTGATCCGTATGAATTTTGTGTTGTACAAGCTGGGTTCCAAGCCTCTGACTGACGAGGAGATGCAGACCACCATTGATGTGTGGACGTACCAGTTTGGCGACTATGACGGCGATACTGTCAAGCGGGCTTTTCTGGCGGCAAACCGGGTATGCGTTTATCCGGTAACGGTGGCCGACATCTTCAAGCAGCTTTCCCAGTGTCTTGACCCATCTGCCGAGTGGGACGCTCTGGCTGTAGCGGCACGCAAGGCACAGACATTTTTGAGCTGGCGCAAATTCCCGATGGTGACCGGCATTGACGAAAAGGGCGGGCTGCTTCGTAGTGACGGACAGAAAGAGCTGCAAGCCCTGTATGACCAGCTCCCCCCAGCGGCAAAATCCTATGCCGGAAGCGTGGGAGGACTGGCAGAGCTGGCTGAAATGCCAGACCTTACATACCGCCGTGCTGAGTTTTTGAAGCAGGCGCAGGCCGATATCACCACTGCCCCCCGTGAAGCGGCAAGGCTGCGGGCGAGCGAGCCGACAAGGAAGGAGCTCGGAAAAGAAAATCAGGAGGTGCAGACCGATGGTAAAACTTGAGCCCTGCAAAGACTGCCCCGACCGGCACCCGATCTGTCACGACAGCTGCCCGAAGTACGCCGAGTACAAGCGTCAGCTGAAAGCGCAGCGCATCTACACCAACGGTAACCACGCGGCGGAGCGGATCAGCCGTAACGATTTCAACAAAGAAGGATGGATGGGAGGAAGAAAACGGTGAAAGTGCTGATTGCCTGCGAGGAATCGCAGGAAGTGTGCAAGGCGTTCCGCGCCAAGGGTCACGAAGCCTACTCCTGCGACATTCAGGAGCCGTCCGGCGGGCATCCTGAATGGCATATTCTCGGAGATGCGCTCAAGGCTCTGGAGGGGGGGCAAGTCGTGACGATGGACGGCGTAACGCATGACGTTGGCAAGTGGGACTTGCTCATTGCACACCCGCCTTGCACACACCTAGCTGTTTCTGGTGCGCGGTGGTTCACGGAGGGGAAAAAACCACTCAGCTTACGCTATGAAGCTGCTGCATTCTTTATGAAATTTATTGAAGCGGATGTCCCGCATATAGCGGTTGAAAATCCTGTGTGCGTGATGTCTACGCTATACCGAAAGCCGGATCAGATTATCAATCCTTGGCAGTTTGGACACCCGGAGCAAAAGAAAACTTGCCTGTGGATTAAAAATCTTCCTATCCTTGAGGAAACTGACAACGTGTACGACTACATGACGACGTTGCCACCAAAATTGCGAGAAAAGAATCATTGGATGGGACGCGGCCACTCAAAAGAACGTAGCAAAACTTTTCCAGGCATTGCAAAAGCAATGGCTAAACAGTGGGGGTAAAAATGAAAACCGTGACGACCTGATTGGAGGGAAACTATGAAAGCAGTCCTTTTGAGCATTCGGCCCAACTGGTGCAAGCTGATTTGGAGCGGGATGAAAACCGTGGAGGTGCGCAAGACTCGCCCGACACTGGAAACACCGTTCAAGGCGTACATCTACTGCACCGGTCACGATGGCTTGGTCATGAAATTGCCCAAGGCGGGCGTGCAGAAAATGGACGGCAGAGTAATTGGCCAGTTCACCTGTGACAAAATCGACAAGCTCGTCCACATCGGAACGATGATGGACATAAACATTTTGACATTGGACGGGTGGTATAAACCGGCAGATGCACTGCTTCAAGCGGCTTGCTTGACCGAAGCGCAGGCTAAAAAGTATCTCAAGGGCGGTGACGGATACGGCTGGCACATTTCTGACCTGAAAATTTATGATAAGCCAGTAAAGCTTAAAGATTTCTGGGCGATACAACCCTGTACGCATCGCGGAGACTGTTGCACCTGCCGCAGATGGGACGCGGAAAAGCTAATTTGCCGGGGAGAAGCATTCGGAATCGAACGCCCGCCCCAAAGCTGGTACTATGTGGAGGAAGGCAGATGAAGCTGACCCTCTACGGCGACCCACGCACCAAGAAAAATTCCGCACGCATTCTCCGCACACGCTCCGGGACCCCATTCGTGGCTCCCAGCAAGGTTTATGTGGATTATGAGACGGACTGCCTGCGGCAAATCAAAAGGCCGAACAGCCCCATCTCTGCCCGCGTGAACGTGAGGTGCGTGTACTACATGAAGACCGCCCGCCGGGTCGATCTGGCAAACCTCATCGAGGCGACCACAGACATTCTGGTAAAAGCCCACGTGCTGGAGGACGACAACAGCAAAATCGTCGCCGCCCACGATGGAAGCCGGGTGGAGCTTGACCGGAAGAACCCAAGGGTTGAAATTGAGATTGAAAGAATGGAGGACGAAAATGGCTGAATATCATGTTGGGTGTGGACTGTTTGGAAATATCTACGCTGGGACTTATGCCCCACCCCGCAAGGATGGTTTGCAGGCATGGCGTAACAAGTCAGAGGTGACAAGCGAAGCAGTCAAAGCGGTCATGGGGCATTTCATCACGGAAATGAAACGTGACGACAAGACAAAGCTCGAAAAGGTGTGGGGCGTTATCGGAAACAAAAAGCTAAAAGTCACTTTTGAGATTTTCGCTAGCAAGGAGGAAAACAATGGCACGCACATGGACACCTGACACCGACATGCCGAAGCCGGATGGAACCGATTGCCGCACCGTTAAGGCGTGGCTGAACCGCTACCGCGAAGCAGAGAAGAGATACTACTTGCTGTCTGACCGTCTGGCCGAAGCACAGGAGGCCACCCGGCACATCACCCAAAGCCTCAGCGCAGCCCCCGGCGGCAGCAAAGATGGTCAGAACCTTGCCCGGGCGGTGGAACGTGAGGAGGAAGCGGAGCGCCGCGCTTATGAGCAAAGAGCGGTCTGCGACAGGCTGTTCCTCGAGATCAGAAACGCGCTCGCTCAGATCCAGAACGAGAAAGCATACACGGTGCTGTACAAGTACTATCTCGATTGTCTCACGTGGGACAGGGTCGCAAAAGATATGAATTACTCTCTGCGCATGGTCTATGTCTTGCGGCGCAAAGCAATGGAGGAGCTGAGCCTTTAAAAACATTGCACTGTCATTACATTGCGGTTTCACTATCGCATGGTGTAAAATTGTATCATCGGAAAAGCCAAAAGGCAAACCGATGCATGCAGCCTCCGAAATGTGTTCCTTCTTGGCATTTTCCTCCTTTTCTGCTTGCAGGTACTGGGCTTTGCTCTCTCTTCACGTTTCGCGGGCTGCTTCTATGCGATACACTGACACAAAGGCAGCCTGCCGCTCATGAGAGACAGGAGGCGGTTCGATTCCGCCGTATCGCACCGTATGGCGCATGGACTAGACAACCCGCAAGGCCGCACGTGCAACCTCCCGTGCCGAGAAAAGGCCTTAGAATCCTTGCCAAGGTGTAGCTTTCCTGACAGGATGTGCGCCAGCCAACAGCCCCGGCGGCGAACCGGAGCTGTTTTTATATGGCCGCCTGAGCGCAGTATGGAGCGCGGCGCGTGTGTGTAGACACGGCTGGTTCGATTCCAAGGGCGGCTTTTATACTCCGGTAGCTCAAGTGGTAGAGCAGCGGTCTCCAAAACCGCATGTTGCAGGTTCGATCCCTGCCGGGAGTGCTTGCGTGCCCTATGAGGGGGCCGCGCAATAGCGGGGCATCCGGCCGCGAAAGTTCCGGATGCAGCAGTGCCCACCGTTTGACGCATGTCCAACACACTGAATGCACGGGCGCTGCTTATATGCCGTCATAGCTCAATTGGTAGAGCGCCGCCCATTTAAGGCGGGACAACGTTGGTGACACCACGGGAACATCACTGCACAGCCAACCACTGCGCACATCTGTTCCGTGGGTGCTGGTTCAAATCCAGCTGGCGGCACATTCGATATTTTGACCGTTCGGATTTCCGGGCGGTTTTTCTTTTGCATGAGTTTAGAGAGGTGGTGGCGGTGGGCGCAAGGCGGCTGACAGATAAGCAAAAAAAGAAGATCGTTGCTGACTATGTGCAACTCCAAAGCTACCGCGCCGCTGCAAAGTTGAACGATGTTTCAGACGCGACGGTTAAGAAAGTCGTGAAGGAAGATCCGGAGAGTGCGCGTTTGTGTGCACAAAAAAAGCGGGAAAATTCGCAGGATATGCTTTCATACCTAGAGAGCAAGCGCGGGGAAGCACAAAATCTTCTCGGGCTGTACCTTCAGGCGATGGCAGACACGGACAAGATCGCAGAAGCGACGCTGCCGCAGCTGTCTACGGCGTTCGGCACCATCGTGGACAAGTTTGCTATGCTGGGAGACCAGAGCGGCATAGAAACCCCGGACGATGGCCTGCTTGAGGCTCTGAGCGCTGCCGCAGATATCAGCCCGCCGGACGACGTGGAGATGCTGCCAGAGGAAGAGGACGACCATGCGGAAAAGTAACGGTTTTCGCTGGAAAGCCCTCAGCCAGCGGCAAAAGATGGTTCTTTGCTGGTGGACACCGCAGAGCGCATACAGCGGTTACAACGGCATCATTGCCGATGGCGCTATCCGCTCGGGCAAGACCTTTGCCATGAGCTTTTCTTTCGTCCAGTGGGCTATGACCTGCTACAGCGGCCAGCAGTTTGCCATGTGCGGCAAGACCATTGCCAGCTTCCGGCGCAACGTGCTGGGCACACTCAAGCAGCAGCTTGCGGCCCGTGGCTACAACGTCAAGGAGCACCGGGCAGAAAACTGCATGACCGTCAGCAAGGGCGGCAGAACCAACGAGTTTTATTTTTTCGGAGGCAAGGACGAGAGCAGCCAGGACCTGATCCAGGGCATCACCCTTGCCGGGGCATTCTTTGACGAGGTGGCCCTGATGCCGCAGAGCTTCGTCAACCAGGCCACGGCCCGATGCTCTGTCACCGGGTCAAAATTCTGGTTCAACTGCAACCCGGGCAGCCCGCAGCATTGGTTTTATCTCGAATGGGTGCGAAAATGCCGTTCCCGCAGGATGATGTATCTCCACTTTACGATGGACGACAACCTGTCGCTTTCCGAGGACATCAAGGCCAGATACCGCAGCCAGTACAGCGGCGTTTTCTATCAGCGCTACATTCTGGGCCTGTGGACGGTGGCCGAGGGCCTTGTATATGACATGTTCGACCGCAAGAAGCACGTCATTGATGTGCTTCCGGAGCTGTCTCCAAAGAGCGCTTATGTGGCGTGCGACTTCGGAACCCAGAACGCAACGGTTTTTTTGCTGTTCCAGAAGCAGGCAGATGCAGACTGCTGGATCGTCACCCGGGAGTACTACTACAGCGGCCGCGAACAGAAGCGGCAAAAGACCGTGGGCGAGTACGTCACAGACCTCAAGGCGTGGCTGGATGGTCTCAAGCCGGAAAGGATCATCGTTGACCCCTCGGCCCTGCCCCTGATCACAGAGCTGCGAAAGAACGGCTTTACCCAGACCCCGGCAAACAACGACGTGATGAGCGGTATCTTGGACGTGCAGACCATGCTGCAGACCGGGCGGCTGAAGATCTACAAAGACTGCAAGCACACGCTGGAGGAGTTCGGCGTGTACGCTTGGGATCCAGATAAAGACGACACCGTGCTGAAGGTCAACGACCACTGCATGGACGCTATCCGCTATTTCGTGCGCACAAAGCGCCTTGTGAAACTGAGGGATTGATTTTGAGCACTGTATACACATTCCAGACCTTCCAGCAGGCGCAAGCCGCCGGGGAACAGCCAGATTTCATCCGACGGTTCGTGCAGCAGCACTGCGCTTCCGGACCGTACAAGATGGCGCTGGACGCCGACTTGTACGATGCCCAGAAAAACCCGGGGGCTGAACGTTTCGCGCAGGCTTACGCTTTGATGCTGCAACGCCTGTCCAAAAACACCAAGCAGGACACCCCGCACCCCGATATGATCAAGAGCAATCTTTTCCGGCGGCTCAACAAGCAGCGGGCGACCTACTCCCTCGGAAACGGCGTGGTCTTTGCGGACGATGGCGTGGACAAGGAAAGGCTGGGGCAGAACTTTGATGAGCAGATCCAGAAAGCCGGATATTTTGCCCTGATCCACGGCGAGAGCTTTGGCTTCTGGAATAACGACCATCTGGTGGTTTTCAAGCTGACCGAGTTTGCGCCCCTGTACGATGAAAAGACAGGCCTTTTGCAGGCGGGTGTGCGCTTCTGGCGGCTGAATCCTGACACGGATATGCACTATATCCTGTACGAGCTGGACGGCTTTACCGAGTACACGGAAAGCAAAATTGGCAGCATCATGCAGGAGACAGTCCAGAAGCAGGCATACAAGAGCGTGACCGTCACCACACCCGGCGGCGGGCTGGAAAGCATAGAGGGCGAAAACTACAGCGCTCTTCCCATTGTGCCGCTGTGGGGCTCAGACCTGCACCAGAGTACCCTTGTGGGACTGAAAGCCTACATTGACAACACCGATTTGGTGATGTCCGGCTTCTGCAACGACCTGCAGGACTTTTCGCAAATCTACTGGCTGTGCGAGAATTTCAACGGCATGACCGATGACGAGTTGCAGGAGTTCCTTGTCAAGCTGAATTTGTACCACATTGCAGGCGCAGACACCAGCGAGGGCGGAAAGATCACCCCCTACACCACCGAGATCCCTGTGACGGCCCGGCAGGCTCTTTTGGAGCTGCTCCACACCCGGGTGTATGAGGACTTCGGCGGTCTGGACGTGCACTGCGTCAGCGCGAACAGCACCAACGACCATCTGGATGCAGCCTATGAGCCGCTGAGCCAAAACGCGGACGACTTCGAGGCGCAGGTAAAGCCGTTCATCCGGCAGATCTGCGCACTGGCTGGCTTTGACAACGCTATGCCGACATTCAACCGTAGCAAGATTACCAACACGGCTGAGCAGGTCAGCATGGTGATTTCCGAGGCCGCCATCATTGGGCAGGACATGGCCATTGACCTGCTGCCCAACCTGACCCCGGAACAAAAGGAGCAGGCTAAAGCCGCGCTGATGGCTGAGAGCGTAGAGCGGGAGACCGTGGACGAGGAGGAAGACACCGATGAAAAAAAACAGCAAAATTTATGATCCTCTGGGAAGATTGATCGATGTGATGCTTTTTGTCGCTGATTTTGCCATTGTGGCTGGGTGCTTTCTGGCCGTTGCGCGGGCGATTGGCTTATGACCGACCGTGACCGCATCTCTACCCGTCAACTGAACCGCCTGCGCCGCCGCATCCTCCGGGTGTACGGCACCGCCCGCCGGGAGATGCAAAAGCAGCTCACCGAGTTTCTGGCCAAGTACAAAGCACTGGACGAGCGCAAACGGGCGCAGCTGGACGCAGGAGAGATCACTGAAGAGGATTACCGCATCTGGCTGCAAAATCAGGTCTTTCAGTCCGATTTGATGCGCCAGAAGCTGGACGGTATCACCCAGACCTGCACTACGGCCCAGCAGACGGCCTACAAGCTGGCCCGGGACGAGCAATACAACATCTTTTCCTTTGGCGCAAACTTGGCTTTCTACGAGCTGGAACAGGCCGCAGGCGTGACGTTCGGGCTGACCCTGTACAATACCGAAGCAGTCAAGCTGCTGCTGAAGGAAAACCCCAAGCTGGTGCCAAACAAGCGCATCAAGAGCAAGAGCAACCGCACCTATGACGCCCGGGTGTTCAACCGCTACGTCATGCAGGGTATCGTGCAGGGCAAGAGCGTCCACGACATCGCCGTGCAGGCCGTCAACGGCATGGCTGATACAGAGATCCACTGGGCCATGAATAACGCCATCACGGCGCTCACAGGCGCTCAGAACGCCGGGGCATTGCAGCAGATGCGCAACGCCAAGGCTCTGGGCATCGAGGTCAAAAAGCGGTGGAACTCCACCCACGACTACCGTACCCGTGAGACCCACCGCCTGCTGGATCAGCAGACCGCCGACCTTGACGAGCCGTTCAAGGTGCAGGGCTACGAGATTCAGCGCCCCGGAGACCCCAACGCAGCGCCGGAGATGGTCTACCACTGCCGCTGTGTGTTGTCCTCTGCGCTGGGAAAGTACCCCAGGCAGAACGCCGCCCGGCGGGAAAATATCGTCACATACGAAGACACGGGTATGGTGGACGACAAAGGCAAGCCCATAAAAGTGGCAGTAAAGAAAGCCGTGCCGGTTATGACCTATACCGAGTGGTATAAATCCAAGGGCGGCAAAGAAAAAGAGCAAATGTGGTGGGCGGAAGAGAGAAAACGGAGAAAGGAGAACGGAAAATAATGGAAGCAAAAGAAGCAATGGAAAACTGGAACAGCGGAATTTCCGAGCTGTTTTCTATCATATGTAAAAAAGAAGAACCCACAGCGTTGGTTTGCGATGTGGAGCCGTTAATACGAAGATGGAAAGAAAAGGTAGAAAAAGCAAAAAGTACGGCTCTTAAAGATTATGACGTACTGGATTCTTACGAAACGGCGCTTGAAGAACTGGAAAAGTTTGCGGAAGAAAACAAGCTGTAAGCTCAAGAAAAAGTAAGGATTGGAGGGATGAACCATGAACTTCAACTACGACATCAAATTCACCGACAACACCCCGCAGCTGCATGAAGCTCTGGACTCATGGGCAGAGCGGGTGCTGACCATCTGGGGCATGAAGGTGCAGGACTACGCCCAGCTGCTTGTACCCACCGGCACGGCAGACAGCACGGGCATTGAGGGCTACGTGGGCGGTGCGCTCAAGCAAAGCCTGACCTACGCCGTAGACCTTGCAAAAAAGACCGTGACCATCGGGTCAAATCTCTTTTACAGCGTCTATGTTGAGCTTGGCACGGGCATCTTTGCCGAGAAGGGCAACGGACGCAAAACGCCGTGGGTCTGGAAAGACTTCAACGGCAAATGGCACTTTACCCGTGGTATGGCTCCACGCCCGTTCCTGCGCCCGGCGGTGGAGGAGCACATCGAAGAGCTGCGAGAGATCGCAGTGGAAGAAGGAAACAAGGAGGCGTAATTCATGAATTTGGAGAAAATGTTCAAAACACCAAAAGAAAAGTTCCTGCCCGATGATGTGAAAACTGCGCACTGCGAGGCAGAAGACCTTTTCCTTGAGCTTGCAACGCAGCTTGACGCACTTCCTGAAAGCCGAGAAAAAAGTCTGTGCATGACAAAATTACAGGAAGCGAAGTTTTGGGCGGTCGAATGTATCACCAAAGTTGCACGCAAAAACTAAATACTCAGCGGTTGGCGCACAGCGTCAGCCGCTTTTTTATGCCGTTTTAGCTCAGTCTGGCAGAGCACCGGACTTTTAATCCGGGGGCCGTGGGTTCAAGCCCCACAAGCGGCACCACACCGGCAGCACGTCCGGCAAATAAACCTTATTGCCAAGCATGGCAGCCCGAGCAAGGGCAGAAAGGACTATCACATGGCACTCAAAAGAGCTGACATCCGCACGATTCTGGAGAACCCCGAAACCTCCAACGATGACAAGGCCAAGGCCATTTTGGACGCCCTGCACAAGGAGACGGACGAACTCAAAGACCAGCTGGATGCAGAAAAAACAGCCCGCACACAGGCCGAGAAGGACCGCGATGCAGCCAACGGCGGCAAGGAAGCCGCTGAAAAGGCGCTGACCGACTACAAGGCCCAGCAGACCCAGAAAGACACCCACGCAGCCAAGGAAGCCAAGTTCCGGGAGCTGCTGAAGTCCGCCGGTGTGCTGGACAAGTATGCTGATCGGGTCGTGCGGCTGTCTGGCGAGGATATCGACAAGCTGGAGCTGGACGATAAGGGCGAGGTCAAGGATGCCAAGAAGCACGCCGACAGCCTGAAAGCCGATTGGAGCGACTTCGTAGGCACTACGACCACCACCGGCGCGAAGGTGGACACTCCGCCCACCAACACCGGCTCCAAAATGACCAAAGACCAAATTTTTGCAATCAAGGACGCTGGCGAACGTCAGGCCGCGATTGCTGCAAATGCCGACCTGTTTACAGGCGGCGGAAAGGAATAACATATGGCAGCAAAAGAAGGTATCACCATGACCACCGATATCACCGTAGCCGCGCGTGAAATCGACTTTGTGACCCGTTTCCAGCGCAACTGGGACCATCTGCGCACCATTCTGGGCATCATGCGCCCCATCCGGATGCAGCCTGGCACCGTGCTCAAGAGCAAGTATGCACAGGGCACCCTGCAGAGCGGCACCGTGGGCGAGGGCGAAGAGATCCCGTTCAGCAAGTACACCGTCAAGGAGAAGGAGTACGGTAAGATCACCATCGACAAGTACGGCAAGTCTGTCACCCTTGAGGCAATCCAGAATTACGGCTACGATGTCGCCGTGCAGAAGACCGATGATGAGTTCCTGTACGACCTGACCGCTCTGGTAACGGATAAGTTCTACAAGTTCCTGAACACTGGCACCCTGAAGGGCACTCCCAAGACCTTCCAGATGGCGCTGGCACATGCCAAGGGCGCGGTCGAGAACAAGTTCAAGACCATGCATCGCACCGTGACCGGCGTTGTTGGCTTTGTCAACGTGATGGACGTGTACGACTATCTGGGCAATGCCAATATCACCGTGCAGAACCAGTTCGGCTTCCAGTACATCAAGGACTTCATGGGCTACAACACCATCTTCCTGCTGTCCGACAGTGAGATCGCGAAGGGAAAGGTTATTGCCACCCCGGTAGACAACATCGTCATGTACTATGTGGATCCTGCGGATAGCGAGTTTGCCCGCGCAGGTCTGGTCTACCGGACCGCAGGCGAGGCAAGCAACCTCATCGGCTTCCACACTCAGGCAAACTACAGCACCGCAACCTCCGAGAGCTACGCCATTATGGGCGTGACCCTGTTTGCTGAGTATCTGGACGGTATCGCTGTCGAGACCATTACCCCGGGCGAGTAATCGCCCCTTTGTAAGGAGGACGCCCCATGACTGTACCGGAGCTGTGCGTCTACACGCACAATTTCTTTGACCGTGCGGACGACCCCATTGCTGGGGAGTTCGCCTTTGAGCCGGATACCGTGCCCGCCGGGGTGGTGCCGGGGCAGTATTTCCTCGTGTGCGGATCCATCTTCAATGACGGCGCGCACAAGGCCGGGGACGGAGACCTCACCGCCGAGACCTTCACCGGCACAGTGCAGCCCATGCGTGTGCCGCCTGATTTTGTGGCGCTGGCTGAAAAAATCGACGCATACGACAAGGCGCTCACGGCCGGTGGCGTGTATGTGTCCCAGTCCTTTGCCGGGTGGTCCGGCACGCTGGCTACAGGCACGGACGGGCTGCCCGCTGACGGCAAGACCCGCTATAAATCCGAGATCAATCAGTGGAGGAAGATGTGACATGGTCAATCCGTTCACTGCATCCACCGTGATGCAGGGCTTTACCCAAAAATACCGCTTTCAGACCCGCAGCTATGAGCCGGACGGCGTGGGGGGCTTCGTTTCCGGCTGGACGGACGGGCCGGAATTTGAGGCCGTAGAGCGCCACGACACCACCGTGGAGGCACAGGTTGCAGAGCAGGCGGCTACAGCGTCCACTTATACCCTGCTGGTCAACACCGGTGTGCCGCTGGCGTTCCCGGACTACATCAAACGGGTAAGTGATGGGCAGACCTTCCAGATCACCAGCACGGCAGATGAGGGCAAAGCCCCGCCGGAATCCGGCATGGGACTGAGGGCCGTCAAGTGCAAAAAGGCGGTGCTGCCGTGATGGGCCCGTCTGAGAGCATCAACCGGGCGCTGAACACGTTTTTCAACGACTTTGGCATCCCGGGCTATCTGGAAGATAACATTCCTCCTGCCGCTTCACTGCCCTATCTGACCTATAAGCCCACCATCCCCGGCGGGTGGAACGAGACGGCATCCTTCCACGCCCGGCTGTGGTACCCAAGCAAGGGCGGCAGAGCCCCCATTCTGCAAACCGAAGATACGATCAGCGCAGCCCTCGAGGACAGCATAACGCTTTCCTGCAAGGGAGGCGCTATTCTTTTGCAAAAAGGCACCCCGTGGGCACAGCCCCTCGACAATCCGCCTGAAGGGTATCTGTGCGAATATCTCAATTTTGAAATCACGCAATTTTGCGAGTAAGGAGCAATATGGCAAGAAAATTTTCCAAAATTTCGCAGGAAGCGTTCAAGTCCATGCAGTTCAATGCCGGAATTGTGGTCAACAAGTTTGACCCGTCCGGCACGACCGAGATCCAGGATGCAGACATCATCACTGCCACCACCGGCGGCATCACTGCGACCTGCAAGGCAAACTTCACGGATCTGGGCGAGAACGTGGACAACGCCCAGAAGAACACCGCAGAGCTGATGCAGATCGAGGACTACGACTGCACGCTGGCCTTTACGGCCCTGAATGCCACAACGGACGTTATCAAGCTGGCACTTGGTGCAGCCGATGTGGCAGAAAAGAAGGTCACGCCCCGCATGACGCTGGATCCGACGGAAAGCACCGGCGACTTTAAGGACATCTGGTGGGTCGGCGACACCATTGACGGTGGCTATGTGGCTGTACGTCTGATGAACGCACTGTCCACCGGCGGTTTGACCCTCAAGACCACCGACAAGGGCAAGGGCAACATCTCCGTCACCCTCACCGGCTGCCCCCGACTGGGCAGCGATGTGGTGCCAATGGAGTTTTACTACAGCCCCAAGGCGGCAGCGTAATAAGGAGGACGACCCATGAAAACCCTGAACCAGATGGACGAAACCGAGTTTCTGCGCCGCTGCTGGCTGATCGCCGACGCTGTGTCTGACCTTCTGCAGAAATCCAAAGTCAACGAGCTGCGCAAGGTGCTTCCCATGCTGACCGGCAAGGAAACCCCGGAAGAGCTGGCGCAGAAAAAGGATGAGCAGGCCAAGAAGAACATCAAGGCCATGGCAAAGAGCCTGCTTTTCGACAACGCAGAGGGCACTGCAAAGCTGCTGCCGCTGCTGTATGAGCCGGACGTGGACGAGGATGGCAACCCCGAGACCATGACCCCGTTCAAGACCCTGCGCGTCATCACCGCCACCGTGGAGGATAAGGATGTGCTGGATTTTTTGTCCTCGTTGGTGAGGTTGGCGCAGACGGATATCGGCGCTTAACCTCCACCATTCGGCTGGATATGCTGCGGCTGATCGGCAAGCCGTACATTGCGCAGCACTGCATTACAGCTCTGCGGCAGGAGCAAATCGCACTCAGCTACCGGGCATATATGACCGACGCACTGGCCGTTCTGGCTGGTGAGCAAGAGCGTTGGTATGACAGTGTAGAGAGCCTTGTGGCCAGCAGGCCGAAACCGCAGCAATCCCCGGAAGAAATCAAGACCCGCATTCTGAACGGCCTGAGAGGAGGTGAAACAACCTGAAACTTTTTGAATTGAGCGCCACCCTCGGGCTGGACGACAGCGCCTACCGGCAGGGCGTGGAAGAGGCAAAGTCTCAGACTAAGTCCGCTGTCTCCACCATGATGAAGGATTATAACCGGCTGTACAGTGAGGTTATTCACCTTACGGCAGCCTATCAGAAATCACGGAAAGAGACCGGGGAAACCTCCGAAAAAACTAAGGAATTTGCCCAGAAGCTGAAAGAAGCTCAGGCCCAACTCAATACCACGGCACAGGGACTGAAAACTGCGGAAGGGTACATGAACAGCTTTGGGGACGCCACATCGGGGTCCAGCAAGTCTCTGGCCGGTGCTATTGCACAAGGCACGATCATGGCGGGCCTTTTCTCAAAACTCAGCTCTGCCGCTCTTGCCGCTGCGAAAAGTTTCATTCAGTCTGGCATCGACTACAACGCCCAGATCGAGAGTTACACTGTTGGGTTTACCAATATGCTTGGCAGCGCAGAAGCTGCACAACAAGCTATGGCAAAGATTCAGGAGGACGCCGCCCGCACCCCGTTCAACGTCGAAGCTCTGACGCAGGCAAATCAGCTGCTTATCAGCGCGGGCGAAAACGCCGGGTATTCCGAAAAGGTCATTCTGGCACTTGGCAACGCGGTCAATGCGGCAGGCGGCGGCAATGCGGAACTGTCCCGCATGGCGCAGAACCTGCAGCAGATCGCCAACGTTGGAAATGCTGCAAGCATTGACATCAAGCAGTTTGCCTATGCAGGCATCAACATCTATCAAGTTCTGGCCGACTATACCGGTAAATCGGTGCAGGAAGTCCAGAACATGACCATCAGTTATGACCTGCTGTCTCAGGCTCTTATCGCAGCCAGCGAAGAGGGCGGGCGCTACTACGGTGCTATGGAGACACAGAGCCAGACCATGAATGGGCGCATGTCTACCCTGCAGGACAATGTAAAGCAGCTGGCGGGATTGCTGACCGGCGATTTATCCAGTGGCGTCGGCGTTGTAATCGGCAATCTGAACGACATGCTCGTCGCAGCACAGGAAGCCTACAAAACCGACGGGTGGCTTGGCCTGGCTGGGGCGATTACTGGTCTGAGCGGCCCAATTTCGTCCGTCAAATCCTGGTTTGAGGGCTTTGCTTCCAGTGCCTCCACCTGGCTGGACAAGCTGAGCTATAAGCTCAATCGCTTTCTGGGAAAAGCCGCCACAGCAGACTTCGATACTTACGAAGAGTACGCGGATGCAAATAACCGGCAGAGCAACCGTAACAGGTTGCGGCAAAACGCGCTAAAAGGTATCGGAATCAGTAACAAGAGCTGGTCTGAGCGTCAGGCGGAACTTGCTGCAGCAGCCGGAAACGGCGGAAGCAGCATCACCACAACCCCAACCGGCACCGAAAAGAAAAAATCCACAGGTAAAAAATCCACCACCGAAACGGTCATTTCGTCCATCTCCAGCACTGCCACGACCACCGCGCAGAATGCGCTGGGCACTGTGACCACCAGCATCCAGACCCTTACCGAAAAGGTCAAGGACAGCGCGGGCAAAATCAAAGACCGCATCACCGAGACCACCACCACGACCGGCAAGGAGATGGTGAACGGTGTTGCCACGACCTTTAAGCAGGTCGAAACCAAAGTCAACGGCACGGTCACAAAGGTCACAAAGACCTATGACGACATGTCAAAAACGCTGTTGGGCACCTTTACCAACGTCTCGGAAACCACCTTTAACGGCATCACCACAAAGGTGCAGCAGGCGGTGGAGAAGTACGCCGACGGCAGCGAGCACGTCACAAAGACTGTGACCGAAACCGGCGAACGTATTGTAAATGGTGCAGCTGAGACCTACGAGAAGGTCGTAACCTATGTGGACGGCATACAGGACAAGGTCACCGAGACGGCTACCGCCATTGACAACAGCGTCAAGGGCATCCAGAACCGCATTGACCAGTACCTCAGCGACGCTTCCGGAGAATCCGACAAAGGAATCTTCGGGCTGCTGAAAAGCACCATAAGTGACGCCAAGAACAAAGACTGGTCAAGTCTTGCACTCGATGTTACCAAGCTGATCTGGGGCGAGGTGTCGCAGGGTCAGCGCGAAGTGATTTCCAAGTGGTTTGACAACGCCCTTGCCGCCGTGAACGAATCTTACTATGGCGGTGGTCTGAAAAGCGCATTTACCGCCGTAGAAAGCCTGTTTAAAGACGGCATTGTGCCGGGCGTAAACAATGCCACGACGGCAGTTGATTCCTTCTCTAAGGTCGTGAGCGGGCTTGCGAGCTCTGGCGGCGTTGGCGGCGCACTTGGCAGCATTGTGCAGGGTTTTTCTGGCATGGCTGGCGGCATCACGTCCGCGCTTGGCACTGTGGTGTCGTTCATCTCTGCAAACCCAGTCCTTGGCGTCATTCTCGGCGTTGGCGCTGCGGGCGCTGCAGCTGGCGGCATCGGGCTTGCGCTGTGGGCCAAAAACAAAAAGAGCAAAGACCCGGTCAATAATTACAAGAGCCCGTTTGACGATGTGGGCGTGTACGACAGCCTGAACGAGTTTTCTACGCGGTCTGCGATGCAGTACCGCGTGATTGGACAGAGCAGCCACGCAGACAAGCAGACCAGCATTCTGGAGCGCATCGAGGAGCTTCTGGACGAGCATCTGCCTGCCATTGGCACCGGTCAGGTGGTCATGGATTCTGGCGAGCTGGTGGGCGTCATTTCGCCCAGAATGGCACAAAATGTTGACGCGCGCATCGGTGTGACCGTGACGAGGAAAGCGAGGGGTGTGTAATGGGCAAACTTTTGGGCGCACAAATTGGCAACTTCCACACCCTGAAAGACTGGGGGCTGTATCTCAAGGTCGGAAGCCCAAAAATCGGCCCTGCTGAGGTGGATGACTACCTTGTGCAGGTGCCGGGGTCTGATACCCTGCTCAACCTGACCAGTTCTTTGGACGGCAGGCCACACTACAAAAAGCGCACCATTACCATGGAACTCAAGTGCACTGCACCGAAAAAGCAGTGGGAGAACCTCTACAGCACTATCGCAAACGCCATCCACGGGAAATGGCTCCAGTGTAAATTCGACAATGACCCCAGTTTTTACTGGGAGGGCCTGTGGGAGGTGTCCGTCAGCAAGGACGCATTATACTGTGTGTTTACGATTACAGGCACTTGCGACCCCTTCAAACGCAGTGTATACGACGGCTCTGATGACTGGCTGTGGGATGACCTTGTATTTGATACGGCGATCATCCGCGATTATACGGATATCCAGCTCAAAGCCAACGAGGACATCACCGTAACCGTTACCGGTGCACCAAGAGCGGCTGGCATCTACTTCAAGCGCAGCGAGGACGCTGCGGACATTGCGGTGTCTCTCAATGGCCTTGAGGTTGGCATCCTTGCAAAGTCTACAGAGTGGCAGTACATTGAGGGCTTGCATATGCCGGATGGCGTTGTAGGTACTCTCATCTTTGCGGCGTCTGCGGATTGCAGCATTAGCATCCGATATCTGGGGGGCAGCTTATGAGCTATAAAGTTTATGCGGGCGTCCAGACCGGCGTTGACGTGTGGAAGACAAAGACCTGCATTTACGACCCAACGGACTACACGGACACAAAAAAGATCATCAGTCCAACTCTGACACGGGAGGTGAGCAAGGCCGGTAGCTTGGAATTCACCCTGCCGCTTGGCAATGTGGCTCACTCAGCTTTGCAAAAAATGCGCACGACCGTGTCCGTAGAACAAGACGGTGTGCGCATCTGGGAGGGCAGGCCCATGAGCCATGAGCAGGATTTTATGCTGCGTCAAAAAGTCTTTTGCGAGGGAGAGCTGGCCTACCTCAACGACAGCTCTGTTGCGCCATATACAGCCAAAGACGTGACGATCAAGCAATTTCTTTCGTTTCTGCTGGAAAACCACACCGGCATGGTGGACGCATACAAGTCGTTTGTCTGCGGAAATGTTGGCTTTCCGAGCACCAGCGTGGTGGTGCCAGAGCTGCATAACTGCGTGATGAAACTGGAATACATGGCGGGTACTCCGGATAGTGACGGCGATTACAGGTATGAATATGGACTTTATACCTCGTCCGGCGTACAGCTTGTAAGCCAATATGAAGTCGGCTACTCGGATGATGACACGGCCCCGGATCCATCCGCGTACAGCTGGACGCTGAATGAAAAGCATGCAGATTCTTCCATAAACGGGTATATCTGGCGCACAGGAAACGGCCTGTTTTCCGTGAGCGTAAATGTGGCCCTGCCCTTGGACGGAGATGGCCAGACGCACGAAGCTACGCAAAGAACGGTTACGCCGGATATCACATGCGCCACGCACTCAAAATCCCTTCCGCCTGAGACGGAATACGATCTCAAAGACACGGTCTCGAAAAATTGGAAAATCGAAAAGAAGGGAGACGGCTATGCCGTCTTGTTCAACGGTGCAGCTTTGCCGGATTCTTCCGTTGTCCGTTACGATTCTGCGCCACGGTACACCTTTGGCGATGGACGAAATTTTGGCGTTACATGGGATGTCATCCAAAATGAGCTTGTGGATGTATACGGCGGTTATCTGATCGTCCGGCACGAAAACGGGGCCCGGTATCTGGACTACGTCCAGGAAGTGCAGGAGAAAAATGGGCAGCCCATCGCATTCGGCACAAACCTGCTCGACCTGAGCAGCTACGTCAAAGCAGAGGATATTGTCACCCGCGTCATTGCCGTCGGAAAAAAGAAATCCGGCTGGTTTTTGTGGGAGAAAACCAACACCATCACGGCAACCGCTAACGACGCCACCGCGCAAAAGCTGTTTGGCATCATCGCGCGGGTCATTGTGCAGGACGGAACCGAAAACACAACGCAGTCGCTTCTGGATGCCGCAAACGCGGAGCTGTCCAAAAACTTGCGTTACCTTGACGGAATCACGGTAAAGGCTGTGGACCTCAAGGATGCCGGTGTGGATATCGCCCGCCTTGGCTTTGGCAAGATGACACACATCTACTCCAACCCGCACGGGGTGAACACCTGGCTTTTGTGCTCTAAGCTTGTGGAACCTTTGGACGCGCCGGACAAAAAAGAATTCACGCTGGGCATTGATTTCTCCAGCGTCAGCGACTTGCAGGCCCTGAGCGCACGAAAAGCCAGTGACGCCTATGACCTGAGCCGCTCGCTGAAGGGCTATGCATCCGCAAAGGGGTGATAAATTGGATAAGACATTTGACGAAGCAATTTCCGAAGTCCGCAATGCAGAACGCGGCGTGGAAGTACGGGAAGCCCTTGCACAGGGCTTTGAGTATGTGAAGCAGTATGGCGAGGCTGTTATCGCGCGGCAGGAAGAAGCTGTTCAGAGTGCGGAAACAGCAACAAACGCGGCGGCAACTGCCACAGCACAGGCCGCAGCAGCAGCCCAGACAGTCAAGGACGCCACTGCAAACGCCATAAGCGCAGCGCAAGAGCAGGCAGGTATTTCGACATCGAAAGCCGAGGAATCTGCTTCCAGTGCCGAAGAAGCAGCGGCCAGTCAAACTGCTGCCGCGTCTAGTGCATCTTCCGCAAAGGCCAGCGAGGAAGCAGCTGCAAAGAGTGCCGCCGACGCAAAGGCTATCGTGTCCACTGACACGACCCTGACCGTATCGGGCGCACCGGCTGATGCAAAAGCGACCGGCGACGCCCTGGATCAGAGGTACACCAAGGCCCAGGCCGACGCCAAGTTCGGCACGCCGTACACCCTGCCGCCCGCTACGGCAGACCAGCTGGGCGGCGTGAAGGTGGGCGACTATCTGGACATTGCCCCGGACGGCACCCTGAGCGGCAAGACGCTGTATGACACCATCGCGGCCAGTGTGGCGGTAAAGTCGGAGGCGCGGCTGGTGTGGAGCGGAAAAACAACGATTGGGAGGAGAAAAACTGAGACAATTAACGTTCAGGACGGTGTAGATTACGTTAACCTCCGCGTAAACGAAGCTGATTTTAATCTTACCCCTGGTATGGCATATGAAGCTAACATTTCTGGCGCGGGAAGTCTCACGGTCACAGTATTATTTTCGGCCGACAAAAAACGTCTTGAATGTACCCTTACCAATACGCTGAATACTGTATCGGTTGTATTCACCGGCTACCACTACCCCACCTTGGCAGAGCTGCTGACCGAGACGCAGGCCGCACAGGCGGACACGGATGCCCTGGCGGTAGATCAGGAGTACCGCCTGACCCTGCTGGAAGCCGGGGTGGATCCCACAACCACCTGAAAGGAGGACTGCATAAAATGCTGTACCGCATCTGCAAACGCATGATCCAACGGGGCCATACTGCTGGTCTGGCGGAAAAGCTGGATATCTTTTTTGCCGCCGACCGCCTGACAGCGGACCAGTACCAGGAGCTGACCCAGCTGCTGGCCCAGCAGGAGGCCGCCCATGGCACTTAATTCCTACTCTTGGACATTGGGGGTGATCGCAATAAACAACACATTTTTGACCGCACTTTTCAACTTTTTGAGCCGGTTCTTTGCCACTTTGGCGGAAGAACAGGCAGAACAGGAGGACACAATGGCATCTGTGACTGAGGTGACCGAGTGGACGGGAGCACCGCCCTACCGCTACATCGACGTAAGCCGGTATCAGGGCAGCATTACACTGGAGGGCTGGAAGAAGGTCAAGGCCGCTGGCTATCAGGGCGTCATGCTCAAGACCGTCAGCACAAACCGCAGGCTCTCCAAGCGAGCAGACGGCCTGTACATCGACCCGACCTTTGAAGCAAACTACCGCAACGCAAAGGCGGCAGGTCTGGCGGTGGGCGTGTATTACTACACCTACGCCACCAGCAAGGCAATGGCCGATGCAGAGCTTTCCCTGCTGGCTGACGCCCTGCGTGGCAAAACACTGGAAATGCCTGTGGCAGTGGACGTGGAGGACAACAAATTCAGGGTTCTTGGCAAGCAGGCGTTGACCGACCTGACAGCCTACGCCCTGAAAAAGGTGGAAGACATGGGCTTTTATGCCCAGCTCTATACCTACACCAGCTTTGCTAAGACACGCCTGTATATGGGCGGTGCTGCCCTCAGCCCCTACGACGTATGGCTGGCGGACTACACCGGCAAGACCCCCAAGGTTAGTTTTAAGTACAACGCCCACCAGCACACCAGCAAGGGTGCTGTGCCGGGCATCAGCGGCAACGTTGACCTCAATGTGACCACCATCAACTACCCGAAAATCATTCGCAAGAAGGGTCTGACCCGTCTCCGGGAGGGCAAATGACCGAAAAAGAAGCTTTGCTGTGGGTGCTGGGCATTCTGGGCAGCCTGTGCGCTGCGACCATCACCATCGACAAGGTGCTGGAAATTATCCACAAGTACATCAAAAAGGCAAAAGCCCCTGACGATGCGCAGAACAAGCGGCTTGACGAGATGGACAAGCGCTTGCAAACGCTAGAAACGGGCTATGCGCAACATTCTTTGGCGCTTGGGCGCGATTTGTCCCGCTTCGGGGAAATCGACGAAGTAAACCGCCTGACGCTTGAAGCCGTTCGTGCCCTGCTGGAAGCACAGCTGACCGGAAACAACGTGCCCGCTATGCAGGCCAGCAAGGAAAAAATCGATAATTACCTCATGGAAGGAGTAACGAAACATGGAAGCAATGCTTAACTTTATCCCCGCACCCGTCGCCCTGGTACTGATGTTCATTGGCTTTGTCTCTCTGGCCGTAGGTGCCATCCGGCTTGGTTACAAGCAGTACGTCAAGCAGTGGGCGCTGGAGCTCGTCACTATCGCCGAGGACAGCATCATGGGCAGCGGTCAGGGCGCAAAGAAAAAGGCACAGGTCTTTGCCGCGCTGCGCGGCGCACTGCCGGACTGGCTGAAGCCTTTCATCACGGATGAAGTACTGGACAGCGTGATTGAAAAGGCCGTCAGCATGATGAAAAAGGCACTGGTAGAAAAGAAGCCTACCATCAACAAGGAGTAATTTATGATTGAGCAAAGCGTATCTCTCGCATCCAATGGCGTTGTCAAAGTGCCGGGCTATGAGCAGCTGGTGCGCTTTGGCTACACCAAGAACCGGGGCGTGTACCGCCTGCACGTCGATGCCACCGGCGAGTGGGAGGGCCTGATCATCCGCTGCTTCTGGCACGTCCCGGACGGCAAAGAGCCGGCATCCTCGCTGGTGGTAGACGGCTATGTGGACGTGCCCGCCAGCGTGACCGCACAGCCCGGAAGCGGCTGCGTCACCTTTGAGGGCAGCGACGGCACAAAGACCGTCACCAGCGCAGACCTGCGGTATCGTGTCAGTGCCAACAGCGGCACAGAGGACGGCGCATATCCGGAGCCTGGCACCCCTGCATGGCAGCAGCTGGTGGATGCCGTCCACGCCGATGCCACCGCCGCAGAGCAGGCCAAGACCGATGCACAGACCGCCGCCAGTGAAGCCGCCGCCAGTGCAGGCAGTGCGTCCACAAGCGCTCAGGAAGCCGCTGACAGCCTGCAGGAGCTGAAGGACGGCATCGCAAGCGGTGACTTCAAAGGCGAGAAGGGTGACCCCGGTGAACAAGGCCCACAAGGCCCGGTCGGCCCGCAGGGTGAGCAAGGCCCTCAAGGCCCCACAGGCGCTACGGGAGCCACTGGCCCCAAGGGTGAGACTGGGCCGCAAGGCGAACAGGGCCCGCAGGGCTTTCAAGGTGAACGTGGACCGCAGGGTGCACAGGGGCCGCAGGGCGAACAGGGTGATACCGGCCCGCAAGGCCCTAAAGGCGAGACCGGCCCTGCCGTAGCACTGGACACCACCCTCACCCACGAGGGCGAAGCCGCTGACGCAAAAGCCACAGGTGACGCTATCAGCGCAGTAAAGGCGCGGCAGAACATCCTTATCGGCAGTGAGACGGGCAACCCGCTCAGCGTTGACGATGCGTTCTCTGCGCCCCTGTGCGGCCTGACCGTGTACGGCAAGAGCACGCAGGACGGCACACCCACGCCTGATGCCCCTGTGCCCATCGTTAGCGCTGGTGACGGTGGGAGCGTGGCGGTGAAGGTGACGGGAGCAAATGTGCTAGAAGGAACTGCCCCCGGAGGTCGATTCGATGTCCTGGGTGTGACTTACACAGTCAATGAAAATGGTGTCTTAGTTACCGGAACCGCTACGGGCGGTTCGTCACTATACTTACACAGAGATTCAACGCTTCGCTTGACTCGTGGTGTGTACTACCTAACGACTAAGGGCTTAAGCACTTCTATTGTACTTAACTTCTTTTACGTTGGGAAACTCACTTCTGATGTGCAAAACCAACAAGTAATACTTACTAAAGACGTTGAGTATTCACTCGTACTGCAACCCAAAATAGGCGCAACTGCAAACACCACTGTGCAGGTTTCTTTAACAAGAAACAAAACCACCGCTTACTCCCCCTACCGTGAACAGCTCCTCACCCTGCCCACGCCCAACGGCCTACCCGGCATCCCTGTCACCTCTGGCGGCAACTACATTGACCCGCAGGGCCAGCAGTGGATTTGCGACGAGGTGGACTTGGAGAGAGGGGTGAAGGTGCAGAGGGTATACAAAGTCGAGGTTGACGGCGAAACTGCGAGGTTTGAACAAGCTGGTACGTATGCGAATCTTTTCCCGCGCGGTTTGCCCGCTGCACTGTATGTAAACGGGCAGCGGGTATTCGCATCCGCCACGTTTACTAACTTGCCGTGGTTTTACAATCATCTGAACGGCCAGTTCTTATATCTGATACAGGAGGGTATTTCCGACAAGCTCAATGAATCCTGCAAAAAGCAACTGGGCAAAATCTACTACGCTCTCGCCACCCCCATCGAAACCCCGCTCACCCCTGCTGAAATCGCCGCCTACAAAGCCCTCACCGCTTACGGCCCTGACACTGTGGTGCAGGCTGGTGACGGTGCAGGAGTAAAACTTGAGTATCAGAGGGATGTGAACCTTGCAATCAAACGCATTGAGGACGCAGTAGCGTCCATGACCTAAAGGAGGTACCTATGGCAATCAAAAGCAAAGCCCGCCACGACCTGACCCTGCGCTCCATCAAGCGAGAAATCGCCGCCGGCAGAGACGTTGCATACTGGCTGGACAAGGCATATGCCCATCTGGACAACGGGTTGTTGGATGCCGGCGACATCGCAGAGGTGGAAGCCCTTGCGCAGGCGTACTACGACGCGCTGGATGCGGAGGACAAGGCAAACGCCGAGGAAATCGCGCAGTAAGGAGGATATCATGGAAAGCACTACATACCGCTATCTCGGTGACGTCACCGGGATGTACGCCGCACAAGAACAATTTCGTGACATCACGAAAATGGTGACAAAACGTCACCAGTTTGCCGTGCTTGGCAATATGGTGCGCAACGCGGGACAGCTCCCGCAGCCCTTCTGGCTCGGTGCTGCCTGTGGCGGCGGCTCGTGTAGTGCTGCCCGCTGCGCTGCAAAGGCTTGACCGACAGCAGATGACCGCCGCCATCAAAAGCGCACCGCTTGGGAGGGTAGACCGTAAGATAGCCTTACTGCGGTACGTCGAGCGGCTTCCGCTGCCGGACATTGCGGCACAGACACATTACAGCCGGACGGCGATAGGCTACCGGCTGAAAGGAATTGAAAAAATGCTGGATGTATGATATACTAATCTTGTCTAGGGATTAGTTTTGAGATTTTGCTCTGGCGATTCAAAAAAGCGGCAGGCTTTCGGGTTTGCCGCTTTTCTTTTTATACGATTTGTGGTATAATATACCCAATAGAACCCGTCGAGCCTCTTAACAATGCGTATCATGGCGGGTCATTCAAGAGCTAACTCCGTGCTTAACGGAGAATTAAAAAAGCAGTCGCCAGATTCGGCGCTGAACAGTCTCCCACCCGCCTCCTTGCAGTGCGTACCATGTGGGAGACGCAGAAACCCCCGGTGTTCCGTTTGGAGCATCGGGGGATTTTTTACTTTTTCTTCAATTCCTCAAGCCTGCTGGAAAGTTCTTCTTCCCATCCTTCATGTTCTTTAAGGTACGGGGCGTAGATCAGGTCTTCGGCCTCTTTGCGGGCCGCAACGGCTTCTTCGATTGTGTCATAGCTGCCGAGATGATATTGCTTGCGTTGGAAGTTGATATATGCACGCCATCGGCCGTGGTTGTCTTTACACACGCCATTTGCGCCAGAAGTGGAATTTTTATTGATATGGTCTCCAACCCTTGTGCGAATCGACATAAGGGAAGAGCCACCCGCGTAAGCTGTGCTGTGAATTGCCCCGGTTTTTTCTCCAATGTCCCTGTTGCAATCTGCGCAATGCTGGATTCGAGAAATCCTTGTGATCTTTACGGTGGTTTCCTTCCCACATTTCGGGCAAATAGCACGGCACAGAAAACAACCTGACCTCTTTTCGGGCAAAACTTCCAATACTTTCCATCCGTTAATAATCTGTCCTTCTTTTTTCTTCGCCTTTCGTAAAGCCGTCTCCGTCATGGCTGGCTTTTGCCCTCGATTCGCGCAAGACAGACAGCTGCGGCTTTTGCCAAGACGCAGGGAGCTGTCATACACGTCTTTTACCACTCCGCACTCACACTGGCATGTGTAGTAGTGCGGCTTTTCAGACGGCGCAAGTACCGTCCACTTTCCAAAATGCTTTCCAGTCAAATCTGCCATAACATTCTCCTCAGATCAGCCCATAGTGCTCGGCCAGCAGGAAGCGGACGTATTCCGGGCAGTCGCGCTCGCCCAAACACCACCCCTGCACCGTGCGGCGCGGGATGCCCGCACCCTTTGCAAAGGCGGTCTGGCTGATGCCGGATGCCACCACCATCTCCCGCACGCTCATACGGGAGACGTCCCAGAGATGGGACAGGCGGGCGATCTCGGCGTCCAGATCGACATGCCCCTCGGCATCGTCCGGGATGCTGAGTGTAACGTTATTGATAAAGATTTCCTTCGGCTGCTTGGCAGCCATGCCAAAAAGTTCTGCATTGCTGTACATAGTTGACTTCCTTTCTTTTGGGTGATAATATGTTCGTGTACCTCCATGGTACGTCTTTCACAAAATCCCCTGCCAGATGTTGCGAGCATCCGGCAGGGGATTTTTTTATTTACAGGTCAATCCACTCTTCGTTCTCTTTGAGCGTCTCGACGTACTGGGGGTAGATGTCGCTGATGATGACGTCCTTCTCCATGTCGTCCAGTTCGCCGCTCATGAGCGCTTCGGACTGCTCATTGGTCAAGTGCATGTCTGCTGTAAACGTATCCGTTGCGTGATCACGGCAGTGCAAAACCTCACCATCGCAGCCGATGTGGGCGTAAATCGTCCAGACGGTTTCGTCTGGCTCCCACTGCTGCCAGTCCATGGTCTTGTATTCGTCAGGCTCCACCTCGGTGCCGTTCTCCATGACCTTTGCGGCGAACTCTTCAGCGTTAAGGATCTTCATATTTTTTACCTCCATGTTGTTGTGTGTTGGTGTCTTTCACTGTCTTTATTATGCGCTCATTGAGCGCAAAAGTCAAGCCTTTTTGTAAAAATTTGCGCTCAATGAGCACTTTTTTTTCTTTTGGCAAAATAGAGCATTTTTGTCCTTCGTTGGTCGCTCGTTGCCTCTCCCGCCGGGCGGCTCTGCTACACTGGGCGCAAAGGAGGCAAGCGCCAGTGTGGATCAAGTTCAGCCCCAACCCCAACGGGGGCAGCGTCGGAGACTGTGCTGTGCGTGCGGTAGCTGCGGCCACTGGGCAGAGCTGGGAGCAGGCCTACATTGGATTGGCGCTGACCGGCTTTGCTCTCGGCGATATGCCCAGCGCCAACCGCACATGGGGCGCATACCTCCAAAAGCACGGATTCAAGCGTCGCCTTGTCGAGGCGGACTGCACCACCTGTTACACGGTGGCAGATTTTGCCCGGGAGTACCCGAACGGCGTGTATGTACTGGGCTGCTCCGGCCACGTTCTGGCCGTGGTCAACGGCGACTGGCTAGACAGCTGGGACAGCGGCGCAGAATGCCCGATCTACTACTGGTACAAGGAGGACTAAGCAATGCCGATCTATAACGGATACCCACAAGTGTATTACCCGCAACAGCCGCAGGGGCAGCTTGAACAGCTCAGGGCGGCACAGTACCAGCCCCAGCCCGTCATGATGCCTACAATGCAGGGGCAGGCCGCACAGGCGGACAGCGGTTTTATCTGGGTACAGGGTGAAGCGGCAGCTCGGGGCTATCTGGTCGCCAACGGGAGCCGGGTGCTTTTACTGGATGCCGATTCCGATACCTTTTACATCAAAGAAGTGGGACAGGACGGCAGGCCGTTCCCTCTCCGCATCTACGACTACAAAGAACGCACCAGCGGCCCCAAAGCGTCGATCGCTGCCACGCAAGCCGCAGGCGGGGAGTATGTCACCCGCAAGGAGTTCGACGCGCTGGCGGCAAAGCTGGCGGCGTTGGAGAAGCAGGAAGCACCAGAGCCGGAAAAGGAGAGCTAAACGATGAGCAGCAGCTTGTACAACTCGATGGGCCGACAGACCCAGAACCCCATTGGCGGGCAGTTCCAGCAGTTTATGGGCCAGATGCAGGGAAAGAACCCGCAGGAGATGATAAACCAGATGCTCACCTCCGGGCAGCTCTCACAACAGCAGCTCAACGCCATTCAGCAGCGGGCACAGCAGATCGCGCCGATGCTCAACGGCATGAAAAATATGTTTGGATTCTAAAATGCGGCCGCATTTAGAATAAATTTCAAAATCTAACGTAAAGGAGTAAAACTATGTCTCTTTCTTCTGATAGCACGGTTCTGACCATGCCGGTACAGCCCGCCAACGGTTACAGCAACGGCTTCAACGGCTGGGGCGGCGACTGGATGGGTTGGATCGTCCTCTTCCTGATTTTCGGCATGTTCGGCTGGGGCGGCATGGGCGGCTTTGGCTGGGGCGGCGGCATGGGCGGCGCTTCGCCTTATATGACCAGCGCTGTCACACAGGCAGACCTGCAGCGCGGCTTCGACAACCAGAGCGTCATGAACAAGCTGAACGGGCTGGAAAGCGGCCTGTGCGATGGCTTCTATGCCATGAACACCGGGATGCTTCAGGGCTTCAACGGCGTGCAGCAGGGCCTGAACGGCGTCACCAACGCCATGCAGCAGGGCTTCAACAGCACCAACGTTGCGCTGATGCAGGGTCAGAATGCTCTGGCTACACAGCTGGCAGACTGCTGCTGCAAGACCCAGACCGCGATCCAAGGAGTCAACTACAATCTGGCCACGCAGGAGTGCGACACCCGGAACCAGATGCAGCAGGGCTTCTGCGCAACGCAGAACACCATGAACAACAACACCCGGGACATCATCGAGAATCAGAACAGCAACACCCGCGCGGTGCTCGACTTCCTGACCAATGATAAGATCGCCACCCTGCAGAGCGAGAACAACGAGCTGCGCCGGGCTGCTTCTCAGGATCGCCAGAGCGCGTTCCTGACCACCGCGATGAACGCGCAGACCAACCAGATCATCGGAACTCTGCAGCAGAAAGCTCCCGTGCCTGCCTATCAGGTGCCTAACCCCAACGCCATTTACTATGGCTGTGGGACCGGCTGCGGCAGCTGCGCATAACCGAATCACGGCAACTTTTTCCAAAATGGAAAATGTTCAGCCCCTGAGCTGATTTTGCAAACCAGAGCGCCGGGGCAAAAGCCCCGGCGTTTTTATTATGAAAGGAGCATTTGAATGACCTTAGCAGAGCTGAAACAGCAGTTTGTAGATTATCTGTACAGCATGGATAAGAACAAAATGAGCATGATGGAATTGAACACCTATGTTTTTATTTTGAAAACCCTGCTTGATACGGAAAAAGCAGATCCATCCAATTCTTGGATGGATATCTTAAAAACCGTTTATGCAGTAAATGCGCCTGTTTGTGCAGAAAAGGAGGTTTCGGATAATGGCTGAATTTAGCAACTCTAACACCGTCAGTGTGGCGGCGGGTGAAAACTTTCCCCTGACCGAGACCGCGGTGAAAGCCCCCGCCTGCATCATGCACCGTGAGGGCAGCGGCCTTGTGACCTTGCGGGGCCTGACCAATCAGTGCAAAGCACGCTTCAAGGTAAGCTTTGGCGGCAATATCGCCATTCCCGCCGGCGGCACTGTGGGGTCCGTTTCCGTGGCGCTGGCTGTCGGCGGTGAGTCGCTGACCAGTGCGACCGCCATTGTCACCCCGGCGGCAGTCGAAAATTACTTCAACGTTTTCGTGGCTGCGTTCATCGAGGTGCCGCGTGGCTGCTGCGTGACCGTGGCGGTTAAGAACACCAGCGCGCAGACGGTCAGCATTGCAAACAGCAACCTGATCGTTGAGCGGGTAGCATAAGAAAGGAGATAAAGCCATGCTGGATAAACTGAACCATCTGAAAGATGAAATGTGCGACGAGCTCATGGAGCTGACCGACAAAAAGAACCGGTCCCCTGGCGATGTTGAGATGATCGGCGAGATCGTGGACATCATTCTGGACATCCACCGCATTGAGGATTACTGTGAGGGCGGCGAGTACAGTCGTGCGGGCGAGTGGGCTGCTGACATGCGCGGGACTTTCGGCCACGATGCCGGAAACGGTTACAACCGGGGCAACAGCTATGCCAACCGAGGCCGTCACTATGTTCGTGGGCATTACTCCCGCACGGATGGCCGTGAGCGCATGATCTCTGACATCGAGGACATGATGAAGGAGGCCACCGGCGCAGAGCGCGATGCATACAAGCGGGCCGCTGACATCTTGCGCAACGCATAAGAAAGGGGGGCGGCAGGTATGGATATTGACGAGATCAACACCCACATTCACAAGCTGAAATGTGGTTCAACGGACTGGCAGAGCGTGGAAAAGCTTGCCGCCCTCTGCACTGTGCGGGACGAGCTGGAAGAAAAGCAGGCACGTAAAACGCAGACCCAGGCATTGCCGCCCACGGATTACCGGGCGGCGTACTCCACGGCAACGGAACCGCAAAGCGACTTTGTGACGGCTGCCAGCTCTGTTCCTTTCGGCGGTCTGATGCAGGTGCTCGACGAACACATGAAGGCAATAAAGCTGGCGTACCCGAAAGAGTATGAGCTAGTGATGCGGAAGATAAGCGACTTGTAAAAAGACATAGAATGTGCTATTTTTACATAGCCTTCAACGTTGGGACACGAGACGCATAGTCTAACAATAAGTTAACAAGTCAATAACAATTTACGATAATGCGTCAAATAAACTTGATTTGTAATCAGTGGGTTGCAGGTTCAACTCCTGTCACCAGCTCCAAGAAAAACCGCTCGGGAACATTGATTTCCGGGCGGTTTTTCCATGGGGCGAGTTTGTTGGAGAGATTGGTGCAGAAATTGCGATAAAATCTGTTGCAGATGGTTGACAAACTGCTTTGCGCGTGGTAATATATACAGGCAGTCCGCGCAGCGGGCACAAAAGAATATGGGCGTGTTCCCGAGTGGCCAATGGGGACAGACTGTAAATCTGCTGCTTTCAGCTTCGGTGGTTCGAATCCACCCGCGCCCACCAAACAAGAAAAATCCGAACCTGTTTCCGATTGGAGAAGGGTTCGGATTTTTCGTTTTCTTCGGGTACAACAACGAAGGTTCCTGTGGACGGCGCAAAACTCCGATACCTTGTCATAGACCGTAAGCCACTAACAAGATTTGGAGGGTATGATTATAAAGTACGATGCAAGAGCTTGCCATTTCAACATGGATACCGGGTGCGTGGAACTGC